>ENA-UOJC01000099-UOJC01000099.1-human-gut-metagenome-genome-assembly--contig:-C104-NODE-99-length-148378-cov-50.728404_pt1 | contig 148378 bp, 118 predicted proteins | sample MGYA00242339_ERZ723886 | MGnify/ENA metagenome assembly ERZ723886 | reverse complement strand
CTTGAACCCGATGAAGCGCTGGAAAAATTTGCACTTCTATCTTGAACTCACATTTTACGGCGTGTTTTCGCCAAATATAGGTGATGTAATTTTGTCACGAAGTAATGTATTTCGAAATGGAAGTAACCTTTTCTGAAATGCAAGTAACCTATTTGATGAATGCAATACTTGCATTTTTGTATTCGATAGGCCGTTTTATGCGGAAAATTGTCGTGAAATATAAAAATAGAGGCAGACTATAATGGTCTGCCTCTTTGCTAATACAAAGATACAACATTTTTCGCACGAAAGCAAGAAATGTTAAAATGGAAGTACGGCAGGTTTTTATAAAGAACTGTGCGAGAAACATGGAGGCTTCCAAAAAAGGAATAAAGAAAATTTGTGCAAGTCGCGGGAAAGCCGTAATTTTGCATACAATATAAAACACATAAATCTTTATGACTCCCGATTTCATTGCAGACAAAGTTATTATGGACGGTCTTACTTTTGACGATGTCCTGCTGGTGCCCGCCTATTCTGAAGTTCTTCCTCGTACTGTAAGTCTGGGCACAAAGTTCTCCCGTAATATCTCCTTGCAGATTCCGTTCGTAACTGCGGCTATGGATACTGTGACGGAAGCTCCTATGGCTATTGCGATTGCCCGCGAGGGAGGTATTGGAGTCATACACAAGAATATGTCGATAGAGGAACAGGCGCGTCAGGTGGCAATTGTGAAGCGTGCGGAAAACGGCATGATTTATGATCCTGTTACAATTAAACGCGGAAAAACCGTCCGTGACGCTTTGGCATTGATGCGGGAGTATCACATCGGCGGCATTCCTGTCGTGGACGATGAAATGCATTTGGTCGGTATAGTGACGAACCGCGATTTGCGTTTTGAACGTGATTTGGACAAGCATATAGACTCGGTGATGACAAGCGAGAAACTTGTCACTACCAACACGCAGACCGATCTTTCGGGAGCCGCGCAGATTCTGCAGGAGAATAAGATTGAGAAATTACCCGTTGTCGATAAGGAAGGCAAACTTGTCGGTTTGATTACTTACAAGGACATTACGAAGGCTAAGGATAAACCGATGGCCTGCAAAGATGAAAAAGGACGCTTGCGCGTGGCTGCCGGTGTGGGTGTGACCGTTGATACGCTTGAACGCATGGAGGCACTGATAAATGCCGGTGCCGATGCTATTGTCATTGATACGGCGCACGGACACTCAAAATTTGTTATCGAAAAGTTGCGTGAAGCAAAGGCTTCCTTTACGGGAGTGGATATTGTCGTTGGCAATGTCGCTACGGGAGCTGCAGCCCGAATGCTGGCCGAAGCGGGTGCGGATGCGGTTAAAGTCGGCATTGGCCCCGGCTCTATCTGCACGACGCGAGTCGTAGCCGGTGTAGGTGTCCCCCAGCTTTCTGCCGTTTATGATGTGGCTTGTGCCTTGGCCGGTACGGGAGTGCCTCTTATAGCAGATGGCGGTTTACGCTATTCCGGTGACATCGTCAAGGCTCTTGCGGCCGGCGGTTGCAGCGTGATGATTGGTTCGCTCGTAGCCGGCACCGAGGAGAGCCCGGGCGAGACAATCATTTTCAATGGCCGAAAATTCAAGACTTATCGAGGTATGGGCAGTCTGGAGGCTATGGAAAACGGTTCGAAGGACCGCTATTTCCAGTCCGGCGTTGCCGAGGTTAAGAAATTGGTGCCGGAGGGTATAGCCGGACGTGTTCCCTATAAAGGCTCTGTTCAGGAGGTTATTTATCAGATGGTCGGCGGTTTGCGATCAGGTATGGGCTATTGCGGGGCTGCTACTATTGATGAACTTCATAAAGCCAAGTTTACGCGCATTACCGGTGCCGGTGTACTGGAGAGCCATCCTCACGATATTACGATTACAAGCGAGGCTCCAAACTATAGTCGCTCCGAATAAAAAGATCGATGCCGCTCCGCCCCTGTATAGTCGTTTTTCCTGACTAACAGGTAAAGCATAGACTTCCTCGTTGCTTTTGCGGAAAAATATTAAAGAATGCAGGTCATTTTCTTAGAGTGATTATATAAATAATAACGGAAACTATTTGGATTTCTTATGAGAAAGATATTGCTGGCGGTTTTCTTTTTAGCCTCTCTCGTTTGTCTGGGACAAGGAACCGACCCTGTCTTGATGACAATAAATGGTAAGCCGGTGCTTCGTAGCGAGTTCGAGTATTCCTATAATAAGAATGGAAGTATAGAAGGAGCTGTGGAGAAGAAAAGCGTTGATGAGTATGTAGATATGTTCATCAATTACAAGCTGAAAGTAGCAGCGGCCGAGGCGTTGCGGCTCGATACCTTGTCGAGTTTCAGAAATGAGTTTATGCAGTATCGCGATATGCAGCTACTGCCTTATCTTGTTGATACCGCCTATATTGACTCTGTGGCGCAGAGTGCCTATCAGCGCACGGCCGACCAGCTGGGCGGTAAGGATATGCTCCGGCTGCAGCATATCCTCGTATTCGTGAAGCAAGGCGCGACCGCCGCAGAGAAGAAAATCGCAGAGTATAAGATTGATTCTATTTACAGACTTTTGCAACAAGGCGCTGATTTTTCGGACTTGGCCAGAAAGCATTCGCAGGATGTAGGTTCGGCTTCGCGTGGCGGTGAACTGCCGTGGATTGGGCCTAACATGACATTGAAAGAGTTTGAGGAGGCTGCTTATGCGCTTAATGCCGGAGAAGTGTCCCTTCCGGTGGAAACATCTGTCGGTTATCACGTTATAAAAATGCTGGAAAGGAAACAGCTGGAGCCCTATGCTGAACTGAAAGATAAAATTATTGAATCTTTGAAGCGGCAGAACATTGAAGAAGCATCAGCGGAGCATCGAATCGGTCGCATTGTGGCCGCTTATGGCGGCTCGCTGACGCGTGAAGCGGTTCTTGACAGTGTTCTGGAGGCACAATTGAATTCATCGCCCGATCTCCGCTATCTGGTAAAAGAATACTACGACGGTCTGTTGCTGTATGAGGTTAGCAAGCGCGAAGTATGGGATAAGGCCGACCAAGACGAAAAGGGATTGGCCGATACGTATAAGGCTAATGTGAAACAATACCGATGGGCCGAACCGCGTTTTAAGGGTTTTGTTATTCGCACCAAGGAAGAGAAACTTCTAAAGCAAGCACGCTCTTTTATGAAGAAGAATTCTGAGAATCCCGATTGGCGTAAGCTCCTTAAGAAAACCTTTAATAAGGATTCATTAATGGTAAGTGTTTCAGGGCCGTTCCTTGTAAAGAAAGGAGAAAATGCCAATATTGACCAATGTGTGTTTAAAGGAGAAACCGTGCCTGCTAAGGGTGGATTTGACTATGTTGGTGTACTGGGTAAAAAACTGAAACAGCCCAAGAGCTATCTCGATGTGAGGCAGCAGGTGTTGGAAGATTATCGCGCGAAGTTGGAAAAAGAATGGATTGAGCAACTTCGTCAGAAATTTGTCTTTAGCGTAGACAAATCCGTGCTTTCAACGGTAAATGCTCATTGAGGGATGAACTTGTTGCCGGGTAGTTTTATGAACTAAAAATAAAAAAGAAATGAGACTGAGACTATTCGCTTTCTCTGTAGCTATGTCCTTTTTTGCGGCAGTTTCTGCGCAAAGAGGAAATGTGGTGGATGAAGTTATTTGGTTGGTCGGCGATGAACCTATATTATTGAGTGATGTGGAGGAGATGCGCATCAGTAGCGAGATGTATAATGAACATATCAGTAATCCATATTGCGTGATTCCTGAGCAACTGGCCATCCAGAAACTATTCTTGCATCAGGCCGAGCTGGATAGTATTGAGGTGGATGAATCGCTTATTTCCAAGGCGGCGGACGATCGTATAAACCGCGCTATACAGGATTATGGCTCTCGCGAAAATGTAGAGACGATGGCCCGCAAGTCTATTGCGCAGTTTCGCGAGCAGCAGAAGAAAATTTTCCGTAATGAGGAGAAGATACGGCAGGTCCGCTTGAAGTTGACAGAAAATGTTAAGGTCACTCCTGCTGAGGTACGCGAGTACTTCAAGAATCTGCCAGAAGACAGTCTTCCAATGATTCCTACTCAGGTAGAAGTGCAAATCATAACCTCAGTTCCCCAGGTCTCTCGTGAAGAAGTAGAGCGGGTTGAGGCTCGTTTGCGTGAATTTGCCCAGCGTGTAAATTCCGGTGAGGCGGAATTCGCTATGCTGGCCAAATCTTATTCTCAAGATGCTTCGGCGCGTAATGGCGGTGAGTTGGGCTATAGAGGACGCAATCAGTTTGTAACGGAATTTTCGAATGTGGCTTTTAGTCTTAATGATCCAAAGAAGGTCTCGAAAATCGTACGCACCGAATTCGGTTTTCACATTATACAATTAATAGACAAGCGTGGCGATCGTATCAATGTACGCCACATCTTGCTGAAACCGGAAATAGACGAAAGCGAATTTGTCAAGGGTATATCCCGTTTGGACTCAATCGGTGATGATATCCGTGAAAATAAATTTACTTTTGAAGAGGCCGCGACGGCTTTGTCTGATGACAAAGATACGCGTAATAATAAAGGTTTGATGGCCTATCTGGATCCGGAGTCGCGTTCTAATACTTCTCGTTTTCAGATGAGTCAGTTGCCTCCCGATCTGGCAAAAGTTGTGGAAAATCTCCAACCCGGAGAAATCTCCAAGGCCTTTAGAATGACTAATGAGAAGGGGGAGACCGTTTGCGCCATTGTCAAGTTAAAGAATAGAATAGACGCGCACAGGGCGCATATGACAGAAGACTTTCAGATATTGAAGGATATTGTTTATAACAAGCGCTGTGAGGAGAAAATTCAAAACTGGATAGTCGAGAAACAAAAACAAACTTTCGTAAGGATAAATCCTGATTGGCGTAATTGTGATTTTATGTATCCAAATTGGCTTAAATGATTTCTTACCGAAAATTCGTGAAATATGGATTTGCTTGGGCCTTAGTATTTTCCTTATGCTTATTGGCTCAGGCAAAATCTGTCTCTATATTCCATATTCCCCGCTTAATCTCTTCGGCCGCTTTGTGCGGTCAGGCAAGTTCTCAGCCGCAGGTTCCTCCCAAGACAATAAAGCGAGTGGAACTTCTTTATGCGGATAATCTTTATCATGACGAATACGAGATTCCTGATGCCCAGCGCTTGAGCGGCAATGTCGCGTTTCGTCACGACGGCATGGTTCTGAAGTGTGACAGTGCCGTTTATTTCCAGATGGGAAATTCTTTTGAGGCATTCGGTCATGTGCGTCTCACGCAAGGTGACACCTTGTCTCTTACGGGACAGCGCATGTTCTACGACGGCAACGAGGCCCTTTGTGAGGTGCGTGAGAATGTAGTATTGAGGCATCGCGGACAGGTATTGACTACGGACTCTCTTAATTATGACCGCCTTTATGGTAAGGCCTATTTTTTTGATGGCGGAAAGTTGGTTGATGGCAATAATACTTTGACTGCTGACTGGGGTGAGTATTACACAGATACGCGGCAGTCCACCTTCAATTATAATGTGGAATTGCTCAATCCTAAGTTTCGGCTGGTGTCCGATACTCTTCATTATAACACTTTGACCAAAGTTGCCGAAGTGGTAGGTGCCTCCAATATATATAGCGGCAGGCAGCGCGTGGCTACTACGCATGGCTTCTACAATACGCAGACGGATCAGGTTGAACTGTTCGACAGATCTATTGTCTATAATGGTGAAAATTCTATGATAGGCGATAGCATCTATTATAATGAGAGCACCGGTGTCATGGAAGCCATGCGTAATGTAATTTATGAGGATAAGGCCAATAAGAGTATTTTGCAGGGTGACTATTGCAAGTACAATGAACAGACTGGCGATGCCGTAGCTTACGGACGCGCTTTGGCTAAGGAATTCTCTAATCTTCAGGATACTTTGTTTGTTCATGCCGATACGTTGCGCCTGTATTCTTATGATTTGAATACAGACAGTGTGCGTCGCAATCTTCACGGTTATTTTCATGTGCGTGCTTTCCGTTCGGATGTTCAGGCTGTTTCAGACTCTATTGTCTTTTATTCTCGCGAACGAAAGTTGTCTCTTTTTCGCGATCCTATAGTCTGGAGTGGAGAGCGGCAGATTGTAGGTGAAGAGATAAACATCTATTCAAATGATTCTACGATTGACAGTATCTATGTCGAGCGTCAGGCTATCATGATAGAACAGATCGATTCTGTCCATTACAATCAAGTGGCGGCTCAGTTGTTGCGCTCCTATTTTGAAAACGGTGATATCAAGAAGAACTATGCTGACGGTAATGTTTATGTAGTCAACTTTCCGTTGGAGAAAGATAGTACCGTCATCTATCAGAACTATACGGAAACCTCCCAATTGCGTATGTATATGGAGAACAGACGCATGAAACGGTTGTGGGCGCCTGCTTCCAAAGGATGTTTCTACGTGGCAGGTTTGGCACCTAAAGAAAGAACGCGTTTAGAGAATTTCGCCTGGTTCGACTATATACGGCCGCGGGACAAGCACGATCTTTTTGAATGGCGCCCCAAAAAGAAAGGTACAGAACTAAAACCGTCGGTAAGACATGAGGCGCCGCTGCAGAAATTCGAGTAGATCGTGTCATTATTGTTTCTTGAATAATTGGAAAGATGAGTGACATTATAAAATTGTTACCGGATGCTGTCGCCAATCAGATAGCTGCGGGAGAAGTTATTCAGCGTCCCAGTTCCGTTGTAAAGGAATTGGTTGAAAATGCGATAGACGCCGGCGGGCAACATATAAAGGTCGTAATTAAGGATGCAGGCAAGGCTTGCGTGCAGGTGATTGACGATGGTAAGGGCATGAGTGAAACAGATGCCCGATTGGCTTTTGAGCGCCATGCGACCTCTAAGATTAGCGAGGCCGCCGATCTTTTTACGCTTCGAACCATGGGATTTCGCGGTGAGGCGCTTGCGTCCATTGCCGCTGTGGCCCAAGTGGAATTGCGTACGAAGATGGAAGGCAAGGCTATTGGCGTTTGTATTAATATAGAGGGCAGTAAGGTCACTTCGCAGGAGCCCGTGGCGTGTCCTGTCGGTGCAAACTTCATCGTGCGCAACTTATTTTACAACGTACCGGCCCGCCGCAAGTTTCTCAAATCCAATCAGACGGAAATGAGTAACATCCTGCAGGAGTTCGAACGCATCGCACTGGCACATCCCGACATCGCATTTACGCTTTATACAGACGATAACAAAGTGTTGCTCTCACTCCCGGCCGGTAATTTTCGTCAGCGCATCAAGGGCATCTTCGGTGATAAGATCGATAAACAACTGGTCCCCCTCGATGTAGAAATATCATTGGCTACGATCTCCGGCTATGTAGGCATTCCTTCCAGTTCCCGCAAAAAAGGTTTACATCAGTTCTTTTTTGTGAATGGTCGCTATATGCGTCATCCCTACTTTTCGAAGGCTGTCCTGTCTGCCTACGAACGCCTTATACCGGATGGGGAACAAGTGCATTTCTTCCTGAATTTTACAGTAGATCCGTCCCGTATAGATGTCAATATACATCCACAAAAAACAGAAATAAAGTTTCAGGACGACCAGGCTCTTTGGCAGATTGTTCTGGCTGCAGTCCGCGAGTCGTTGGGTAAGTTCAATGCCATTCCGACTATTGACTTTGATACGATCAATCGGCCTTCCATTCCGGTCTTCTCGCCCGACAGCAACTTTGTTGCACCGCAGGTGCATATCAATGAGCGCTTTAATCCCTTCGATAGTAATCCGCATTCCTCATCTCCTTCCCGTAAAACAGATTCTTCCGCACCATATTCTGCCTCGAGAGACGACTTTTGCCGCACGAATACTGACTGGCAGTCTTTCTACCAGTCAGCGTTGAAGAATACTCCTGAAGAGCAGCCGGAGACTCCTACGCTTTACGAAAACCTGCCGGAAGAAGACAAAATAGTCTGGGAAAAAAGCAGTTCTCCTTGTTTTCAGTTTCGCGGGCAATACATAGTGACATCGACCGACAAGGGACTCTTGCTGGTGGACCAGCATCGTGCACATATTCGCCTATTGTATGATACATACCGGCAGCAGCAACTTGGACACCGGGCTGTGAGTCAGGGCCTTCTTTTTCCGCAGATGTTGCAGCTGCCACCTTCTTCAGCAACTATGTTCGAGACTTTATTGCCGGCGCTTACCAATGTCGGGTTCGACATAACCTCACTTGGAGGTGGGAGCTATGGCCTGCAGGGAATACCCACCGGTATGGAGGGGCTCGACTATGTCGATTTGTTGCAGGCCATAACCGCTGATGCTGTACAGGGAAAACTTAAAGCCGCTGATGCCATTGTTCATTTCATCGCACTCTCTCTGGCGCGGCGTGCCGCTATTCCGGTAGGACAATGCCTAAGTGATGACGAAATGTCAGATTTGTTGGAGCGTCTTTTGAGTTCGTCCGACGCGACCTACACTCCCGATGGCCGGCGCATACAGGTACTTGTCACTGCCGATAGCCTGCATGCTTCTTTTAATTGAGCCGTTCTGTTTTTCTTTCGGCTCTTTGCTCATATTGTTGCTTGCCAGCGAGGACGAATTTCAGACGGGCACGATCTGACTTCTTTTGTTTTCTTGCCGAAAAAGTTGTGGATCGTTTGTATTTGTCATAGTGGTGTGGGGTACATACGGTTCTATTTGAAAAAAAACTCGTATTTTTGCACTTGATAGTAGTGTTGGCTTCACGAAGTTGGCAAGCGGTGACTTCGCGGTATCGCTCCGGCCGGATTTTTGTGCCCGATGAATGAAAAAAATAGATATCTACATATTGAAGAAGTTCCTTCCGCTTTTTGTGGGAGCTTTCTTCATCTGCCTCTTCGTCTTCATGATGCAGTTTACATGGCGTTATGTCGACGAACTGATAGGCAAAGGACTTTCGCTTGACATATTGGGGCAGTTCTTTTGGTACATGAGCATCACGCTCGTGCCCATGGCCTTGCCGTTGGCCGTATTGCTGTCGGCGCTCATTACCTTCGGCAATATGGGCGAGCAACTCGAATTACTCTCCATGAAAGCTGCTGGCGTGCCGCTCATACGTATCATGCGTCCGGTACTGGTCGTCGTGCTGGCCCTGACCGGTATTTCTTTCTATTTTCAGAACTTTACGGCTCCAAGGGCTCAGATTAATCTGAGCACACTCCTCTTCAGCATGAAGCAGGCTCAGCCTGCGGTGGAAATACCTGAGGGCGTCTTTTATAACGAAATACCAAATCTCAATCTTTACGTACAGCGCAAGAATGCCGAGACGGGTATGCTTTATCAGGTTATCATCTATAAGACTGACCAAGGCTTTGACAATGCGCAGATTGTATTGGCTGATTCCGGTCGTCTGGAGATGTCGGCCGACAAACTGCATCTGAAACTCGACTTATGGAACGGAACGCAGGCGCAGGCACTTCAGCAGGGTAGCGGTACCTCTTCTATGGGTAATCTGAAGTTGCCTTATGACCGTGAGACTTTCAGTTATAAGGAAGTCATCGTGGACTTTGACAGCAATTTCTCGCTTATGGACAAGGAAATGCTGCGCGACATGCCGCAAACCAAGAATATGCGGAAAATAGAGCTTAGCGTTGATTCTATGAACCATACCCTTGACAGTGTGGGAAACCGTCTCTATGAGGACATGAAGTTTCGCTGGTATGCCGTGTCGCGGTTGAACAAAGCCGACAGTGCCCGTTTGAAGGGAATGAAGATACTGCCTTTCGACTCGCTGCTGACCCGCGTTCCGCCCGACCGCCTCCAGCAGGCGCGGCAACGTGCGGCCAACGAGATGAGCAGTATATGTTCCGAATTGGAGTGGAAGAGTGTGACCAGCGATGAGGGCGACCGCCTTGTGCGCCGCCATTGGGTGGTGTGGCACCAGAAGATGACTCTTTCTCTGGCCTGTCTGTTCTTTTTCTTCGTAGGCGCTCCGCTCGGTGCCATTATCCGTAAGGGCGGACTGGGGCTTCCGGCCGTTATCTCTGTAATGATATTCATTTTCTACTATATCATTGATACCTCGGGCATGAAGATGGCGCGCGACGGCTCGTGGAACATGCTCTACGGCATGTGGGTAAGTTCGGTCGTACTCATACCTTTCGGTATCTTCCTCACTTATAAGTCCAACAAGGATTCTGTCGTGTTCAACGGCGAACTCTACATATCCTTCTTCCGTCGGTTGCTGGGATTACGCTCGTCAAGACATATCGTGCGCAAGGAGGTCATCATCAACGATCCCGACTATTTGCGCTTGCTCGGCGCCATCGACGAACTTCGCGACGGATGCCGCGAATATGTGGCGACGGCGGCCCTTGCTTCGGTTCCAAGTTACTGGCGTATTTTCTTCCGCCCTGTTGAGGACCGGAATGTGGAGATTTTGTCGGAAAAGATGGAAGATGTCGTGGAGGAACTTTCAAACAGTCGCGAGCACTATGTCCTGTCGGCCCTCAACCGCCTGCCCGTGCTCTTCACCCGTGCCCATCTCTCGCCCTTCGGCAGCCGCTGGCTCAACATCCTGGCCGGCGTACTCTTCCCGATAGGTATTGTGCTCTGGCTGCGTATCTGGCGTTTCCGCCTTCGTCTCTTGCGCGACATGCGTCAGATTATGGCCACGTGCGATTATTTGCATCGTCTTATCGGCGCTATCGACCGGCCGGCTGAGGTAGGCGAGTTCGTGTCAGGCAATGCCGGCAACCGGAAGAAACACCGTCGCCGTCGTGACCTCTGCATCGCTGTGGCTGTCGTGCTCATCGCTTTCCTTGCCGGATGGTATGCTTACCGTTATGTGCGCAAGACATGGGCGCGTAAGTCTCTTCCGGTCCGTGAGGCACCTGCCGCTCCGCCCGCAGATGCCGGCGCAGGACGCACGCTGTCTATGCCCATGCCTCGGAAGTAGGTCGGCGCCAGAGTGGCGTGCCTTCCCACAAAAGTGGCAGGCAGTGCCACAAAAGTGGGACGCCTTCCCACAAAACAGCCGGTTACGGAAGTCCTGCTCCGGCAAGTATTCAGACTTTAAAACGTAAGATATAAAATATTTCAAGACAAGAAATGGAGAAATACAAGTTAGCCACTGTCGAGGAAGCACTCGAGGACTTCCGTCAAGGCAAATTCGTGATAGTCGTCGATGACGAAGACCGTGAAAACGAGGGAGACCTCATTATGGCCGCCGAGCTCGTGACTCCTGAGGCTGTCAACTTCATGTTGCGTTGCGGGCGTGGTGTGCTTTGCGCGCCTGTTACTCTCGAACGTTGCAAAGAACTTAATCTGGACTTTCAGGTACAGGAGAATACGAGCATGCTGGGCACGCCCTTTACGGTTACCATCGACAAGCTCGAAGGCTGCACCACCGGTGTTTCCTGCCACGACCGTGCAGCTACTATACGTGCTCTGGCAGATCCGGCGAGCCGTCCCGAGACCTTCGGGCGTCCCGGGCATATCAATCCGCTCTATGCTCAGGACCGTGGCGTACTGGCCCGGGCCGGACACACGGAGGCTGCTGTAGACTTGGCCCGTATGGCGGGCTTGTACCCCGCGGCCTGCCTCATTGAAATACTTAACGAAGACGGTACTATGGCGCGCATGCCGCAGTTGCAGGAGTTTGCCGCCCGGGAAAATCTCCGTATCATCACCATCAAGGATCTCATAGCCTATCGTCTGCAGCACGAGTGTCTTGTAGAGAAAGGCGAAGAGGTGGACATGCCGACCGCGTACGGACATTTCCGCCTTATTCCCTTCCGTCAGAAGAGTAACCGCCTCGAACATGTGGCGCTCATCAAGGGAGAATGGAAGGACGACGAGCCCGTTCTGGTGCGTGTGCACTCTTCCTGCGCCACAGGCGACATCTTCGGCAGTGCCCGTTGCGATTGCGGCGACCAGTTGCACGAGGCCATGCGTATGGTCGAGAAGGAAGGCCGCGGTGTTGTGCTCTACCTCAACCAGGAGGGGCGCGGCATCGGTCTCATGGCCAAGATTGCGGCCTACAAGCTGCAGGAAGAGGGCTACGATACGGTCGACGCCAACGTACATCTCGGTTACGATCCCGACGAGCGCGACTACGGTGTGGGTGCGCAGATTCTCAACCTGCTTGGCGTGCGCAAGATGCGCCTTGTCACCAACAACCCCGTGAAGCGCGTGGGGCTCGAGGCATACGGTCTGGAAATAGTCGAGAACGTTCCTATCGAGATAGCCCCCAATCCCTATAACGAGCGTTACCTGCGCACCAAAAAGGAACGCATGGGGCATACGCTCCATATCAAGTGATCCTTGTCACGGCCCCGTGCCGTATTTTAGAAAATAAAGAAGAAAACTTCGATAATTATGGAAAAAGAAAGAACCATTAATGTGTACGGAGATGCCGAAAGAGCCTCCGTTTTCTCCGCCTTGATGCGGAAAGTTTACGTGTGGATGGCGATGGGCCTGGCCATGACCGGCCTGACGGCCGCCTACGTGGCCGGAAACCAGAGTCTGATGGAGGCCATCTTCTCCGGCCGGTTCACGTTTTTCGGCCTGCTGATAGCCGAAATAGCCCTCGTCTATATTCTCAGTTCACGTATTATGCGGATGTCGTTTCCTACTGCAGGACTGATGTTTGCCGCATACTCCATTTTGAATGGTGCGACCCTTTCCGTCATCTTTCTGGCTTATTCGTCCGAGGTTATCGCCACTACCTTTTTCGTTACGGCCGGAATGTTCGGCGCTATGAGTCTTGTGGGCTTTGTCGTTCGACGTGATCTTTCGGCTATGGGGCGTTTTCTCATCATGGCGCTTGTCGGCATCATCATTGCCAGTATTGTCAACATGTTCGTAGCGAGCGAAGCACTCTATTGGGGCATCACTTATCTCGGTGTATTGCTTTTTGCCGGTCTGACGGCCTACGACACACAGAAGATAAAGATGATGTTTCTCCAGTATGGCGACGAAGTGAACGAAAGTACCATGAAACTCGCCCTCCTGGGTAGTCTGACCCTTTATCTCGATTTTGTCAATCTTTTCCTTTATCTGCTGCGTATTTTCGGCGGCGGACGAGACTGACGACAGAATCTTTGGCGCGTGGGGCCTGCCGGGCTGCCTGCGCCGGTGTCCCTGTTATATATAAGAGTAAGTAACAATAAAAACAGATAAGCATGAACACACTTTCCAACCGTCTCAATCGTCTTTCCCCCTCGGCTACGTTGGCCATGTCGCAGAAGAGCGGCGAACTGAAAGCGCAAGGTATCGACATCATCAATATGAGTGTGGGCGAGCCCGACTTCTGCACGCCCGAGCACATCAAGGCAGCCGCCGTGAAGGCCGTAGAGGAGAACTGGTCGCGCTATTCTCCCGTGCCTGGCTATCCGGCTTTGCGCGAAGCCATCGTTGCCAAACTTAAGAATGAGAACGGTCTCGAATATACGCCGGCGCAGATTTCCGTTTCCAACGGTGCCAAGCAGTCTGTCTGCAATACGGTCATGGCTCTCGTCAATAATGGCGACGAGGTCATCATCCCCGCTCCCTATTGGGTGAGCTATCCCGAGATGGTGAAACTTGCCGGCGGCTGCCCTGTTATCGTAGAGGCCGGCATCGAACAGGACTTCAAGATAACTCCCGCACAACTCGAAGCTGCCATCACACCTGCCACGAAGGCTCTCATCCTCTGTTCGCCGAGCAATCCTACCGGTTCTGTCTATTCCCAGGAGGAGTTGGCCGGCCTGGCCGAAGTCCTGGCGCGGCATGAGGGCGTATACGTGTTGGCCGACGAAATATACGAACACATCAACTATGTGGGCAAGCATGAAAGCATCGCTCAGTTCGAGAGCATCCGCGAGCGCGTGGTCATCATCAACGGTGTGAGCAAGGCTTATGCCATGACAGGCTGGCGTATCGGCTTCATCGCCGGGCCCGAGTGGATAGTGAAAGGTTGCAACAAACTGCAGGGACAGTATACCAGCGGCCCGTGTTCCGTTTCGCAGAAGGCTGCCGAGGCGGCCTATACCGGTTCGCAGAATTGCGTAGAGGAAATGCGCCAGGCCTTTGAGCGCCGTCGCGACCTTACCGTCCGCCTGGCCCGGGAGATTCCCGGTCTTGAGGTCAACGAACCTCAGGGCGCGTTCTATCTCTTCCCCAAGTGCAGCAGCTACTTCGGCAAGCGCGATGGCGACCGCGTCATCAATGACTCCATGGACTTTGCCATGTATCTGCTCGAAGTAGGCCATGTGGCCACGGTCGGCGGCGCGGCTTTCGGTTCGCCCGAGTGTTTCCGCATGAGCTACGCCACGAGCGACGAAAACATTGTCGAGGCTTTGCGCCGCATCAAGGAGTGTCTTGCCCGCCTGAAGTAAATCTTTCTCCGACAATATCTTTTGACAACGCCCCCGCAGCGAACCGACGGTAAGCTGCGGGGGCGTTGTTTTGGGAACAATTATGCAGAAAAACAGGCTTGATCCGTGGTATTTGTCGCGTATTGCATGCGGCTGGGCGCGTAAGGCACGAAAAGTGGGAAGGCATGCCACAAAAGTGGGGAGCATTCCCACAAAAGTGGCACGCCTTCCCACTTTTTCATATATCTTACGGCGGTGTCCGTCTTCAGAGGCTTTTTCCGTCCGGTCTATTCCGGCGCTCCGCCCATGGCGGCCCGCTTCAGCGCCTGGAGCGTCTTCATGCGCTTGCAGCGTCTGATGAAGTGCCGGCGCGAGGCCATGATGCTGTGGCGGTAGACGAGGCAAGTCGTGGAAAAGTAGATGAAGGCCTGCAGCCAAAGCATCGTCCACTCGTGCCTGACGGCGGTGAGCGGTGCCCCCATGTTGTTTATCTTCAGAAAACCGTTGATGCCCGGCGTTGAGGGGAAGACATAGGAAAGTATCTTCCAGACTGGCGGCATGGCGGCTCCGGGCCACGATACGCCCGAGATGAAGAGCAGCGGAACGGATGTGAAGACGATGAGCATGATGCACGTTTCACGATGGTGTACGAGCACAGATACCGTCATGGCGAAGAAAATACACGCCAGCAGGTAGGGCACGACAAAGAGCGCGAGATCGGCCGGATTGCCTATCTGGTTGAGACGGAACAGGCGGGGCACTACGCCGAGCACGTAGACCGAGAGAGGAAGGTATATGAGCAGATAGGCCCACGACTTGCCGAGCACTACCCGCATGAGGCCCGTGTAGTGGCGGTTGAAGGGCATGAGTTCGCGGAAACGGTCGCGTTCACGCGCCGTGCCTGCCGATATGCCGACACCGAGCAGCAGCGTCTGCTGGATGATGAGGATGAGTACGGCCGGTATGAGGAAAGAGGCGAATCCGTTCTGTGGATTGTAGAGACTTACTTCCTCGTAGGCGATGGGGTGTTCTGTCACTTCGTCCTGCCGTTGCGTGGTGTTGCCGGCCCGAACGGCTTTTATGTGCGCGTTCATGGCGAGTGACACATCTGTGTTGGCTATCATAAGCGCCTTGTAGTAAAGCAGTCCGCTCATGTCGCAGTAGATGCTCACGTAAGCCTGTTCCCCGTTCGTCAGCCGTCTGTTGAAATCGGCCGGTATGTGCACGATACCGTAGGCCTCGCGATGTTTTACGGCCTCTTGCGCTTCCTGCATGTCGTTGCAGCGTCCCACCACGCGGACATCCGCCGTGGCATCCACGTGCCTCACGTATTCGCGGCTGCGCTGCGTGTGGCTGTCGTCGACTACCACCACCGGAACCTCGCGTACCGTTTCATTCGTATAAATAAAGGTATAAAGCAGCGGGTAGGCCAGAGGAACGAGAAAGCAGAACACCAATACGCCCTCGTCCTTGATGATGTTGCGCAGCTCGTGCCTGAATATATAGTTCCAGTCGGCGCACGACTGCCTCCAGTATTCTGTGAATCTTTTTATGTTCATGCCGTTCAGGGAATATAAGGTACAGTGAGAAGCACGTGCTTGAGTCTTCGTGCCACGAGCAGGGGCAGGAGTGCGAAGCCCGCCAGTGCGGCTGCGAAAGGCCATGCGTTGAGTAGCGGATAGCCGTCGAGGGCACAGTTCACGTAGAGCAGGAAATAGTGGCGTAGCGGGAAGAGATAGCTCACGCCCTGAAGCATGGCGGGCATGGCCATCACGGGAAATGACATGCCGCAGATGCTGAAGGAGATGACGCCCCAGAGCGAGGCGAAGCTGAGACCGAGGCGCAGGGTGGGGAGCATGGCGAACATGAATACGCCCATGCCCTGTGCCGCAACGACGCCAAGTGCCATGACGCCCAGCATGGTGCCGATGCCGCAGTGGCAGGGAAAGTTGAGGTAGCCGTAGAAGTAGACCACGTAGAGGGCGCCCATGAGGAGGAAGACGACGGTTTGCGGCAATAGTTTCCCGGCCAGCGCGCGTAGCATCGAACCGTCGGCCATGCCGATCCATTGTTCCGCCGTGCCGCGTTTCACCTCCGTGCCTATGCCGTAGACCGTCACCATGAAGATGAACAGCATCAGCAGGCCCGGCACGATAGTGTTGGTCAGGTAGATATTGTAGTTAAGCCACGGGTTGCCTACAGCGTGCGTGTCGATGACCACAGGCTGCAGGAATGCCATGGCCTGCCGTTCGGTGGCGCCTTTGGCGTAGAGCACCGTGCGCGAGGCGGCCCCGGCCGCGAGCTCCGACATCATACGCATGTCGCGATAGAGCAACGAGCCGGCCACAAGGTAAGAGTAGTTGGTATAGAACGACACCGTGGGGATTTCCTGCCGCTGCGCCTTGCGCGAAGTGCCCTTGGGGATGTAGTAGAAACCATAGATGTCGCCGCGCTGAACCGCCTTGCGCGCTTCGCTCACGTTATCGTACTGCTGCCGGATGGCGGTCATCTGAAACGCGTCGAGGTTGCGCGCCAGTGAGCGCGAGGTGGAAGTACGGTCATTGTCTACCAGTCCGAGCGGCATGTCAGTGGGCAGTCCCGACGACATGAGCGTCGTGAAGAACAGGTAGCAGAAGAGTGGCGCGAGCACCATGCAGAACCAGTAGATGGGCTTGCCGGTGAGCAACCTGGCCTCGCGTTTCATTATTTTCAGTAGAGAGTGCATGTGCGCGGATGGTTTGTTCGTTCAGGGAATTTATTTCGATGCGGACGAAGATGGCCCGGAATCTGGCCGGAGGCGGCGAATCGGTCCGCCGGCGGCTTACAGGTCCATGATGACCGACATGCCGGGACGCAGCCCCTCGACGGGCTGTATCGGAGAGGCCTTTACCTCAAACGTCTTCATGTCGAACTGTCCCGTAGTCTTGGTCGCTTTCCAGGCGGCATAGCTCCCGAGATCCTTCATATAGTATATCTTGAGTTTCACCGTCTTGTTCCCGAGCGCCGGCACGTGCGCCTCTACCGTCTGCCCCACGCGGAAGCGCGCGAGGTGGTCTTCGCGGATGTTGAAGGTGACCCATACATTCTTCATCATCGCAACGTTCATGATGGGCGCTCCGGTTCCGACGAGTTCGCCCGTTTGCGGGAAAATCTCGGTCACTTCACCGTCGTGTGTAGCCAGAAGCACGGTTTCGCGGACATACGAGTCAACTTCGCTCACGGCGCCCTTTGCGCGGTCCACAAGGGCGGCCGCCGCTTCCTTGTCTTCCCGCTCGGCCCCGTTGCGTGCCATGTCGTACTGCGACTTGGCCGCTTTTTCCGTGGCAATGGCCGCGTCGCGCTGTGCCGTAGCCTCGTCGAGTTTCTGCGCCGTGGCCACGCCCTGGTCATAGAGCCTCTTCACACGGTCGTACGACTTTTCGGCGATGCTTTTGCCCGCCTTGGCTTTCTGCCACATCTCGTAGGCACCTCTTATCTGCTCTTGGCGGGCGCCCTTCTGAGCCTTTCGGCTCTGTGCGGCGGCGGCGCTCTCGGCGGCCCGTGCCTGGCTTAGTTTGGCCTCGACATCGGGCGCTTCGAGCAGGGCAAGCGTATCGCCGGCGTGCACGAGGTCGCCTTCCTTTACTTTAATTTCGAGAATGCGGCCGGGCACTTTGCTCGACACGCGGTATTCGTCGACATCGGCCTGTCCCTGTAGGGTCTCCTCCTCCTGGCTGAAGGCGTACATGCTGCCTACGGCGACGAGAGCTACGACGGCTGTGAGTATGAAGATGGCCGGCAACAGATTGGCTTTGTTCTTTTGTGACATATAATTAATGTTTTGGTGATTTGATGTGTTGCAATGTGATTGTAGGGTAGATGGCGCGGCGGGAGAGAGCCTTGCGCTTCTTGCGGACGCCCGTTGCGGCGGAGTGGGAGTACTTCCCACTTTTGTGGCACTGCTTCCCACTTTTGTGGCAAGGCGTGCCACTCTGCGGCCCCGGCGTCGGACTTTTATTGGAGTGTGCCCAATGCCTTGCTCAGTGTGGCGCGTGTCAGTTTCATGTCGATCTGTGCGTCGATCTTGTCGCTTTGCGCCTGTAGCCAGGCCGTCTGTGCCGCCAGCAGGTCGCTCGTTACGATGACGCCCTCACGGAATCCCACCTGCGCCGTGCGCAGATTCTCGTCGGCCTTCTCCAGATTCTTCAAACTGAGACCGTATTTCTTGTCGGCTTCCTTTACGCTGAAGGCCGACTGCCTGACTTGCAGTTCGATCTTCTCGCGTACATCGGCCATCTGCAGCGAGGCCACTTCGGCTTCGGCCTTGGCCGCACGCACCTTGTAGCGGCCTTCGCCCCAGTGCCATACAGGCACTTTCAGCGTGACTCCTACCGCCCAGGTGCCGCGGAAACGGTTCTCGAATCCGTTGGTAAGCCCCGGATTGGTGGCGAGGTAGCCGCCCGTCAGGGCCAGTTGCGGCAGGAAAGCCGAACGTTCGATCTTTACCTTTTCGCGGTAAATGTCGGCGGCCAGCTGCAGTTGGTTGAGCTCCGGCCGGTTGCTGAAAGCCGTCGAGGCATCGGCCTCTGTCGGAGCTGCGTCGGCGGCCAGATTGTCGAGTTCCTCGTCTGCCAGACTTATTTCACGGTCGAGCGGCAGGCCACACACCTGGCAGAGCAGCATACGCGAGAGCGTCAGTCCGTCCTCCACCTTGGTAAGTGTCATTTCTGCCTCATTGAGCTTCACACTCACCGAAAGTCCGCTTGCCCGGGTAGCGACTCCCTCCGCAATCATCTTTTCCACATCCTCTTCAAGCCGCTTCAGCATGTCGCGGTAGCCGAGGGCGAGTTTGCGTTTGTTGGCGAGCGATACGACCTGCCAGTAGGCGCGGTCGGTTTCGAGCAGTATCTGCTGCTCGTCGGCACGGAGTTGCTGCCCTGCTATCTGTTCGGCATAATGGGTGATACGGTCGTAGGCTTTGATCTTTCCGCCCATGTAGAGCGGCTGTGTCAGTATGATGGCGGCCGAGGCCATGTTGCGCGTGTCGGTCCGCAGGGCGTCGACAATGCTCTGGCCGACGCCGTTGAGCGCAGCGGCTCCCTGTGGCAGCAATTTCCCTATCTGTCCGATGAGCGGCGCGAGGTCGGGGTGCTGCTGCACTATTTGTCCTGCCATCTGGCTGAAGTTTCCGGCCATGTTTGTCCCCATGCCGGTGAGCGATGCCTTCTGACTGTTGCTCAGGAGCGAAATCTCATCGCCCGAGCGCACGTAGCCTCCGAGCGCCGAAACCTTGGGCAGATAGTTCGTGCCGGCGGCCTTTCGGTCGTAGCCCGCCTTCTTTTCCTTTGCCTTGGCTATGGCCAGCGCCTTGTTGTTACGCAAGGCCAGCGCACGGCAACTGTCGAGCCCGAGCGGTTGCGCCATAGCCGCGTTGCAGGCAATACCGGCCGAGAGGAAGAGGGTGAAGAAAATGCGTCTCATGATGCTGTAGTTTGTGTTTGTGTTTCCTGGCGGCATATGAACCCCGCCATTTAAGATGCGACAAATATACTTGTTTTTTGCTATATTCCGAAAAAGCCACCGACAAAGAGGACAATCCCGCCGCCGCTTGTGCCCGAAAAAACGCTTTCTGCGCGTTAAAAAACTGACGATGCAGTCTAAATAGTGTTTATTTTACTGCCACAGTGCTACTTATGGGGCGCATTTCGGGCCTTGTCTGCAAAAACTTCTGCACGTTTTGTAAAAGAGCGAAATATATTTAGTATTTTTGCAAGGCATTTATGCCTGCACACCATGAATAAGGAAAGAATATTCAAGATAGATATCGATAAAATCATACGTGACAAGGCTGGCGACAAAGCCGGTCGCGTGCCGCGTTTCGTGGTGGCGTGGCTGAAGCGTATTATCCATCAGGACGAAATCAACGAGTTTCTTGAGCGCGAGGGCGACAAGCAGGGCGTGCCCTGGCTCTACGATTGTGTGGAATTTCTCGACATGAAACTCCAGGTGGAGGGCGGGGAAAACCTGCCCGCTCCCGAGGACGGACGTCTCTACACGTTTGTCAGTAATCATCCTTTGGGCGGACAGGACGGTGTGGCGCTGGGCGCATTGCTTGGCGGCCGTTACGACGGCAAGGTGAAATATCTTGTCAACGACCTCTTGATGAACCTTCACGGGTTGGCGCCCCTTTGCATCCCCATCAACAAGGTCGGCGCGCAAAGCCGCCGCTTTCCGGCCATGGTAGAGGCTGGTTTCCGGAGCGACAATCATATCATAATGTTTCCCGCAGGACTTTGTTCGCGTAAGCGCAAAGGTATTGTAAGAGACTTGCCGTGGGCCAAGACCTTTGTCACGAAAAGCGTGGAGACCCGGCGCGATGTCGTGCCTATTCATTTCGGCGGATGTAACTCGGCCCGTTTTTACCGGCTGGCCAATCTTAGCAAGGCGCTGGGCATCAAGTTCAACATAGCCATGCTCTTTCTGGTCGACGAGATGTTCCGCAATAAGCACAAAACGTTCACGGTGAAGATAGGTAAGCCCATTCCTTGGCAAACCTTTGACAAAAGCCGGACGCCGGCGGAGTGGGCCGCCTATGTGCAGGACAAAGTTTATGAACTATAGGCGCATTGACCGCGGCATGCTCCGCGATGTGCAAAAAAACAGCAATCCTAAAACCATTATATGGAAGAAATCATACAGCCGGTAGACCGCGAACTGCTGAAAGCCGAACTGACTCCCGAACGCCGTCTGCGTTCCACCAACAAGAGTAATAATGAGATATACATTGTTACTTATCAGCAAGCCCCCAACGTGGTGCGTGAGATAGGCCGTCTGCGCGAGATTGCATTTCGGGCAGCCGGTGGCGGATCGGGCAAGGCTGTCGACCTCGACGAGTTCGACACGTGTGAGCATCCTTACTATCAGCTTATAGTATGGTCGCCTGAGGACGAACAGATACTCGGCGGCTATCGCTTTCTGCCGGGCGTGGAGATGGAGTTCCGGCCCGACGGGCAGCCCCGGTTAGCCACCGGACACATGTTCCGCTTTTCCGACACCTTCATCAAGAATTATCTGCGCGAGACAGTAGAATTGGGCCGTTCGTTCGTGACTCTGGAATATCAGAATACACGCAAACTGAGCAAAGGGCTCTTTGCTCTCGATAATCTATGGGACGGATTGGGGGCATTGACCGTCATCATTCCCAATCTGAAGTATTTCTTCGGCAAGATGACCATGTATCCGTCGTTCAATCCTCAGGCACGCGACATGATTCTGTACTTTCTCAACAAGCACTTCGGCGACAGTGAGCGATTGGTCTATCCCGTATCGCCGCTCGAGATAACGACCGATGAGGAGAGTCTGCGCAAACTTTTTTGCGAAGAGACCTTCAAGGACGACTACCATATCCTTAATACGGAGGTACGCAAACTCGGTTATAATATTCCGCCGTTGGTCAACGCTTATATGAGCTTGAGTCCGACCATGCGTGTGTTCGGTACGGCTATTAATCATGATTTCGGTCAGGTGGAAGAGACCGGCATCCTTATTGCCTTTGATGAGATTCTCGAGGAAAAGCGGATGCGTCATATCGACACCTTCGTGCAGGAACATCCCGAGAGCATGGATTTCTTTGCCGAACTCTTTCTTAAGGACGAGTAGGCGGAGTGTGAGAAGCAACAAAGCGGCGGCAGCCTCGAATTATTTTCGGGTTGCCGCCGCTTTGGCATATATATGAAGATGGTATGTGTGGTTTTGGCTTGTCGCGTTATAGTGCCGGTTTTTTATTCGGCCTCTTCAAACAGCTCTTTGCTGACGCCACACACGGGACATATCCAGTCGTCAGGGATGTCTTCGAATGCGGTGCCGGGTGCAATGCCGCTTTCAGGGTCTCCTACTTCGGGGTCGTAAACCCACTGACATACGGTGCAGATGTACTTCTTCATAATATTCAGTTTTATTGGGGATTAATATATTTAGTCGTATATTTTTCAGTCGCAAGTGTAGCAGTCACAACTGTTAAGTCTTTCTTCTACCACTTTCCAGTCTATGAGTTCCCACACGTTCTCCAGATACTCGGCGCGGCGGTTGCGGTAGTCTACGTAGTAGGCGTGTTCCCATACATCGATGGTAAGCAATGGCTTTTGTTCGCCGCATAAAGGATTGCCTGCGTTTGTCGTATTTATTATTTCAAGAGAATCGTTCTTGTTGGCAACGAGCCATGTCCAGCCTGAACCGAACAGTCCGGCTGCAGAAGACAATAGTTTTTCCTTGAAGTTCTCAACGGAGCCGAACGATAGGTCGATGCGCGCTTTCAGGGCCTCGCCTATTGGTTGCGGAGCAGGAGATAGGTTCTCGAAGAAGAACGTATGATTCCACACCTGTGCGGCGTTGTTGAAGACAGGGCCGGTGGCCTTGCAGATTATTTCCTCAAGGTCGGCATCCTCGAAGGCTGTTCCGGCCGTCAGTTTGTTGAGGTTGTCCACATAGGTCTGCAGGTGTTTGCCGTAGTGGAAGTTGATGGTCTCTTCGCTCATCTTCGGTTCGAGAGCGTTGGCGCTGTAGGGCAACTGGGGCATTAAATGTTTCATAATTCGTTAGTTTTTGAGCTGTTGGTGAAATGTTATGTCTTTTTAAGTTTCTCTTGCATTTGTCTTATTGCAGGTGGTGCTTGCTGTAGGACTTTGGTTCAAATATATGGACTTCTATTGGAAAGAACATAGCTTTTCAACTAAAAAATGCTTCATTTCTTCCACTTTTATTATATGAAAACATTCCTTTCCAGCTTTTTTGAAAAAGTGGAAAGCCGACAAAGCAAAATGATCCTTACAGAGGATTTCTACGACCAGACTGCATAAGTGTGTGATTTGTTTTCACGACGGTGCGGCTTTCACTTCTGTTGCTACTTTTTACTGCTTTTTTATTTTTACACCGTTTTATCTACCATCCTATTATTCTGCTACTAAAAGGAAGTATCCGAAAAATAGTGTACCTTTGTATCGGCAATGTCTCTTAATATATAATAAGTAAACAATGAATAGATATAAAGAAATAATGAAGAGTAGCCTGCTGTTTGCGGTAAGTGTTCTTTCTTGGGGAGTAACCAGGGCACAGGAAGTAAGTATTCCTTTTGCCAATACCATTGAGATTACTCCCGATGACACCCCCGAGAGTATAGTTGACAAAGCAGCTCATGTGGTTCCTACTCCCAATCAAATGGCTGCATTGCAGAATGAATTCATCGCTTTTATACATTTTGGCCCGAATACCTTTACCTGTCGTGAGTGGGGAACGGGTAAGGAAAATCCAGAGATTTTCGCTTTACGCGAACTTGATACCGACCAGTGGTGCGAAGCTATGAAGTCGGCCGGCATGAAGATGGTGTTGCTTACCGTCAAGCACCACGACGGTTTTGTGCTTTGGCAGAGCCGCTACACGAAGCATGGCATCATGTCGACAGGGTTTAAGGAGGGGAAGGGCGACATCCTGCGCGAACTCTCCGAGTCGTGCCGCAAGTATGGCCTGAAACTCGGCATTTATCTCTCGCCGGCCGACCTTTATCAGATAGAGAATCCCGATGGACTTTACGGCAATCTGAGTAAGTATACGAAGCGGACGATTCCCCGAGAGGTGCCCGGCCGCCCTTTTGCCAATACCACCCGCTTTGAGTTCGTCGTAGACGATTACAACGAATATTTCCTCAATCAGCTTTTCGAATTGCTCACGGAGTATGGCCCTATACATGAGGTGTGGTTCGACGGGGCGCATCCGAAGCGCAAGGGAGGGCAGACCTATAATTATCCGGCCTGGAAGAAACTCATAAGGACTCTTGCGCCTCAGGCCGTCATCTTCGGTCGCGAGGATGTACGCTGGTGTGGCAACGAGGCCGGTCAGACCCGCAAGACCGAGTGGAATGTCATACCTTATTCTTATAACCCCGACACCGCTTCCCATTTCGCAGACCTCACAGCGGCTGATCTCGGCAGCCGCGACCGGCTCGGGGAAGGAAAGTATCTGCATTATCAGCAGGCCGAAACTAATACTTCCATTCGCGAAGGGTGGTTCTATCGCGACGACACGCGGCAGCGTGTGCGCAGCGCCGATGACATTTTCGATATTTACGAACGTTCGGTCGGTGGCAACTCCACTTTCTTGCTCAACATCCCGCCTAACCGCGAAGGACGATTTTCTCCGGCCGATGTAAAGGCGCTGAAGGAAACGGGCGAAAGGATAAGGAAAACTTATGGAACGAACCTGTTGGCCGGCGCGAAGGGACCGGAGAGACTGCTCGACGGCAATGGGGAAACCTATGAGGAGCTGACTGAACCTGTGGTATTGGAGATGCCCGCACCCGTAACCTTCAACCGCGTGCTCCTGCAGGAACCTGTCGCAGCAAGAGGCGAACGGGTGGAGAAGCATGCCGTGGATGCCTGGGTTGACGGTGAATGGAAAGAAATAGCCGCTGCCAGTAACATCGGCTATAAGCGTATTTTGCGTTTTCCTGATGTGACAGCGCAGAAAATACGTATTCGCATTACGGCGTCACGCCTCACGCCGGCTCTTTGCAATGTTTCTTTGCATCACTACGAGGGGCGGCCGCCTATGTTGAATTGCAGTCGGAGTATTGAGGGGATAGTGAGCATAATGCCCAGGCAGTCCGATTTCGGATGGAAAGCTCATGGTGAAGATATTGCCGGCAATCTGGCCGCCGGCTATCGTATTCATTATACGACGGACGGTAGTGAGCCCGATGAAAATTCTTCTGTCTATACCGCTCCCTTTACGATGGATAGAGGAGAGTTAAAGGCTGTGGCCATTCTCAACGGCCGTACAGGAACCGTATTGCGTGAACACATGGGATTGACAAAACGGAATTGGACGGTGACGGCCTGCAGCAGTGAAGCAGATAGGCATGGTGTCCAACTGGCCTGCGACGAAAATCCGCAGACTTACTGGAAGAGCCTGTCGGGCGGTTCGCATTCCATCACCATAGACTTGGGACGCAAGGAGGTTCTCTCGGGCTTTTCCTATACGCCGCAGCAGGAAAATCAGGAAGGCATGATGGCCAAAGGCATCGTACTGACCAGCACCGACGGCAAGAAGTGGCGCGAGGCCGGCATATTTGAATTCGGCAATCTGATAAACGACCCCACAAAGCGTTCCTTCTATTTCAGCAAACGGCAGAAGGCGCGCTACGTAAAGATAGAGACCGAGGAAACGGCCGGCGGCAGTGATGTGGTTGCCGTGGCCGAACTCGATTTCTTCTGATTGCTGCGTAATGACTTACTTATGCCCCTTTTTATTTTTTCAATAAGAATATCCAATAAGACAATATGAACAACGCTATCGAAAACATGAAGACGCGCCGCAGTGTGCGTAAGTTTAAATCCGATGCTGTACCCCAGGAACTTGTGGAGCAGATAGTCGAGGCCGGAACATTTGCCGCCAGCGGCCATGACCGCCAGCCGTGGGCCATCATCGTAGTGACCAATGCGGAGGCGCGCCGGAAATTGTCGGCGGTAAACGCTTCCTTTTTCGACATGGATGTGAAAGACCCTTTCTACGGCGCTCCTGTTGTTGTGGTCGTGCTCTGTAAGAAGCGCACGCCTACTTATGTCTACGACGGCTCACTCTGTATCGGCAACATGATGCTGGCCGCCCATAGCCTGGGACTTGCTTCATGTTGGATACATCGTGCCAAACAGACTTTTGAACTGCCCGAGTGGCGGCAGTGGCTCGCAGAGACTGGCCTTGACATGGAGGAAGAGTGGGAGGGAATAGGGCATCTGGCACTCGGCTATGCCGAAGGCGGACTTCCCGCAGCCCGGCCGCGCAAGTCCGGCCGTGTATTTACGGTAGATTAAATGGGGCGGGAGAGGAAATGACCGTCCTGCCGTTAGCAGCCTTCATTGTTTGAAATATAAAATGAACATCAAAATCATGACAGCCTCCGATACTGGTAGCACCGATACGCCATCGATCCGCCATCGCATACTCTTCATTTGCCTCGGCAATATCTGCAGATCGGTGACTGCCGAGGAGATTTTCCGGACGATGGTTGTCCGCGCCGGCCGTACCGATGAGTTTTCTGTAGACTCCGCCGGTCTTATAGACTACCATGAAGGAGAACTGGCCGATGCCCGGATGCGCCGCCATGCGGCCGCTCACGGATATGAACTGACGCACCGTTCGCGTCCTGTGACGCAGTCCGACTTTTACCGCTTCGATCTTGTTGTGGCTATGGACGAAGACAATGTGCGCCGTTTGCGCCGGCTGGCGCCCGACGATGCCGCGGCCGGCCGGATAGTGCGGATGACCGATTATTTACGCCATCACAAGGGGCAGGCCTGCATCCCCGATCCTTATTATGGTGGCGAAGCTGATTTCGAACTGGTGATAGAGTTGCTCGAGGATGCCTGCGGCGGTCTGCTGGAGGCATTAGGCTTTCTGCCCGCGCGCCCTTTTAACATAAGCGTCTCGTCATTTTAACACTATTTGCTTTTGCCGCATTTTTTTTCGTATATTTGCAGTAGCAAAGGGGCGACCATTATGGCCGTCCCTTGTTTTTTGCACTTTTGCGGCGTATGCACGCATTTTTCCTCTTACTTCTTTGTGAAAATGCAAGTATTGCATTCAACAAATAGGTTACTTGCATTTCTAAAAAGGTTACTTGCATTTAAAAATACATTACTTCGCGACAAAAATACGTTACTTGTATTTCGTGAAAAGGTTGTACCGAATGTTGCTGAAGGTTAAATATGTTAAATCTTCAATGTGCGAAAACCGTAAAAACATTGGTTGTGGGGTTCATTTCGGCACTATCCCGGTTGAAGAGCATTTTTTCGGTGGTCATCATCGGGGCTGTCATTCTTTTTTTTAGTATATTTGCCAAAAATTTAAGAATAACGTAACAAAAATCTCATACTATGGAACAGAAAGATCTGAAATTCATCGTAGAACAATTCTGCATCGACGGCAAAGTGAAGGAAGTGAAGCCGCTCGGCAATGGTCTCATCAATACCACCTATAAGGTATGTACCGAGGGCGATGCTCCCGATTATGTGCTGCAGCATGTCAACAATGCCATTTTCCCGGATGTAGAGATGCTTATGGGCAATATCGTGGCTGTGACGGAACACATCCGCAAGAAATATGAGGCCGAGGGTGTGGCCGACATCGACCGGAAGGTGCTTAAATTCGTGCCTGCCAAGGATGGCAAGTATTTCTATTTCGACGGCGAGAAATACTGGCGTGTCATGGTGTTCATTCCCGACACCGTTTCGCAGACCGCGGTGACGCCCGAGAGTTCCTACATCGTAGGCGAGACCTTCGGTAACTTCCAGGCCATGCTAGCCGATATTCCCGTGCAGTTGGGCGAGACCATCAAGGACTTCCACAACATGGAGTTCCGCTTGCAGCAGTTGCGCGAGGCAGTGGCTGAAAACAAAGCCGGTCGCTTGGGTGAGGTACAATGGCTCGTCGACGAACTCGAGAAGCGCGCCGAAGAAATGTGCAAGGGCGAGCGTCTGCATCGCGAGGGCAAGTTGCCCAAACGCATCTGCCACTGCGACACGAAGGTCGACAATATCCTCTTCGACCAGGACGCCAACGTGCTTTGCGTTATCGACCTCGACACCGTGATGCCCAATTTCATCTTCTCGGACTTCGGCGATTTCCTCCGCTCCGCCGCCAATACCGGTAAGGAAGACGACAAGGATCTTGACAACGTGAACTTCAACATGGACATCTTCAAGGCCTTCACCGAGGGTTACGTGAAGAGCGCGCGTTGTTTCCTCACCCCGATAGAAATTGAGAATCTGCCTTACGCCGCCATGCTCTTCCCCTATATGCAGACCGTGCGTTTCCTGGCCGACTATATCAACGGCGACACCTACTACAAGACGCAGTATCCCGAGCATAATCTGGTGCGCTCGAAAGCACAGTTCAAACTCCTTCAGAGCGCCGAGGAACATCTGCAGGAGATGAAGGACTTCGTGGCTGCCCAACTGGCTTAAAACCGGTTGGCAAATCTGAAAAAACAAGAAACGGAATACGCGACCGCGTGGCTCCTGGAGTCACGCGGCCGTGTATTCCGCTTTTTCTTTGTATCTTTGCATCGTCGCCGGCGCGAAGCGTAACGGCGCGTCCGGCAGCCTCTGGGAAAGGAACGCCGCTCACGGTCAAGTATAATATAACTAACACATAATAAAAACGGATAAGACTATGTCAGAGAACATCAGATTAGAGATTGGCAAGGCTGCGCAATTCCTCGCAGCCGGTGCCGTAGAGGCTCTTGAGCCCCGAGTTGCAGCCGCACAGCAGGCTCTGGAGAACGGAACCTGCAAGGGTAATGATTTCCTCGGTTGGCTACACCTTCCGTCATCCATCACACCCGAACATCTTGCCGACATCAAACAGACGGCACAGACGCTGCGCGATAACTGCGACACGATTGTCGTGGCCGGTATCGGCGGCAGCTATCTCGGTGCCCGTGCCATTATCGAGGCACTCGGCAACAGTTTCGCATGGCTTGCCAATGACGGCAGCAATCCCGTAATTCTCTTTGCCGGCAATAATATAAGCGAAGATTATCTTGCCGAGCTTTGCGCCTATCTTAAAGGACGGCGCTTCGGTGTGATCAACATATCGAAGAGTGGTACGACCACCGAGACCGCCCTTGCTTTCCGCCTGCTCAAGAAGCAGTGTGAGGAGCAGCGCGGCAAGGAGACGGCCCGCAAGGTCATTGTGGCTATCACCGACGCCCGTAAGGGAGCGGCCCGCGTAACGGCCGACAACGAAGGCTACAAGAGCTTCATCATCCCCGACAATGTAGGCGGCCGCTTCTCCGTGCTCACGCCCGTAGGACTGCTGCCCATAGCCTGCGCAGGTTTCGACATAGAGAGCCTTGTGGCCGGTGCTGCCGACATGGAGAAGGCCACGGCTCCCGAAGTTGGCCTCGACAAGAATCCTGCCGCGCTTTATGCCGCTGTGCGCAACGCGCTCTATCAGACCGGCAAGAAGGTGGAGATTCTTGCTAACTTCCACCCCAAACTTCACTATATGAACGAATGGTGGAAGCAGCTTTACGGTGAGAGTGAAGGCAAGGACGGCAAGGGCATATTCCCCGCCGCTGTCGACCTTACTACCGACCTGCATTCCATGGGTCAGTGGATACAGGACGGCGAGCGCACCATCTTCGAGACGGTCATCAGTGTGGAGAAACCCAACCAAACGCTCCTCTTCCCCCACGACGAGGAGAATCTCGACGGACTCAACTTCCTCGAAGACAAGCGCGTGGACGAAGTAAACAAAATGGCAGAACTCGGCACTCAGCTCGCCCACGTGGACGGCGGTGTGCCCAACCTTCGCATTGTGCTGCCCGTACTCAACGAATATTACATCGGTCAGCTCATCTATATGTTCGAGCGCGCCTGCGGCATAAGCGGTCTTTTGCTTGAGGTAAATCCCTTCGACCAGCCGGGCGTGGAGGCCTACAAGAGGAATATGTTTGCGTTGCTCGACAAGCCCGGCTACGAAGCCGAGAGCAAGGCCATACGCGAGCGCCTGAACTGATTTTGGTGGCCAATGACACAGGAAGTCATCGACAAATATCTGCAAAAGCACGGTTTCAGGGAGTTTGCCCCGAAAGCCGTGCTTTTCGACATGGACGGCGTACTCTTCGACTCTATGCCGGCCCATGCCCGCTCGTGGGCCACGGTATGCACGGAGTTCGGCTTGGAAATGTCGGCTGAAGAGGCATATATGCACGAGGGGCGTACCGGTGAGTCGACTATCAACATACTTACCCGGCGGTATTGGAACCGCAATGCCACATCCGAGGAAATTCATCAGATCTACGAAGCCAAGTGCCGGCTTTTCAATCAGTGTCCCGAAGCTCCCAATATGCCAGGCGCCGATGCCGTGTTGTCGTGTGCTCGTGCCGCCGGATTGCGTATTTTGGTGGTGACAGGCAGTGGTCAGCAGTCATTGCTCCAGCGTCTGGAAACGGGCTATCCCGGTTATTTCTCTCCGGAACGTGTAGTATCTAGCAAGGATGTGAAGCACGGTAAACCCTCGCCCGAGCCCTATTTGCTCGGCCTGGAACGTGCCGGCGTGCAGCCTTGGGAAGCTATCGTGGTGGAGAACGCGCCGCTCGGAGTGCGTGCCGCCGTGGCCGCCCGCATCTTTACGGTGGCCGTGAACACCGGTCCGTTGCCCGACAAAGTACTCTTGGACGAAGGAGCTGACCTTCTTTTCCCCTCCATGACCGCCCTTGCCCAAAGCGGTATATTCGGAGAGAAACAGTAGGAAGAAAATATAGGATCATTGCGGTTGTGCATTTTTGCGAAAGCATGAGCTGTTGTCTTCGCATGTGGGCAGGCTAATCTTGTCGTCCTCGCTCACATTCGAGGCAATCTTGAAGCCCGTGCGGAGTACATCAAACGCTTCCTCGCCGACAAACTCAGCGAAGTACTGGGGATAATCATGAAAGGGAGTCTATGAATACTCGGCAATAAGTGAGACATGTGGTTTCTTTAATAAAACTTTTTCCTTGCTCACATGTAATTATGTGTTTAATTTCGCGTTTAATAAGTAAAACTAAAAATACGAATCATCATGATCGCTCATTGGTATGTCTATCTAACACTCGCGATAGTATCAGATTTTCTGCTGTGGATTTGTGACAAGTTTCAAATTATAAAGTCGAAGCCTTTGCGTTACTTCATAGTAATGTTTGTATCTGTCTTTATCTGTTGGGGAATTTTCGACATTATCCTTGGCACAGAATAACGTGTCAAATTCGAAGTGCGCTAACTTCAAAAGGTAATGGATTGGTATCCAATTCTATTAGGTGTAATAGCAGGCATAATATCAATCGTAATAATCATCGCTATTCTTGCATTCTTTTTAAATTGCTTGATGGATACCAATTTATCCATTGGATCAATATAAAAACAAGAAATATGAACAAATTTTAATCCCTACAATTATGGGCAACCGTATCATTATATCAATATTCTGTGTTATTATCGCTATTACGGCAATGGCGCAGACCGAACATACAGACAGCGTAAAAACACATGAACTTGATGAGGTTGTAGTTGAAGCTCGCACTCAACGGGTGATTGACAGAGGTGTCGCATATACACCTACAAATAAAATCAAGAAAACTGCCACAGACGCTACCCGGCTGTTGGAACTGATGAATATACCTCAGCTCAATATCGCTCCAGGAACCATGTCTGTAAAGACATACGCCGGAAAAGATGTAACCATATTTATTGATTTCAAAGAGGCAACAGATGAAGATTTACAGGGCTTGCGCCCTGAAGATGTGCTTCATGTCGAAGTGCTGCAATATCCCGAAGATTCTCGATTTCGGGGGCAGACTAATGTTATCAACTTCGTTATGCGCAAATACAAGTGGGGCGGTTACACCAAACTTACTGCAAAAGGCACAACGCTCAACATCGATTGTGGCGAGGGTATATTGTACTCAAAATTTGTAAATAAAAGCTGGACTTTTGATGCCAATGCGACCGGCAGCATCAATCATAATAATTATTATAACAGCTATAATGTGGAGACATTCCGTGACATATCTGTAGGCGACCGCTATTTTGATGCCGTTACCAGAACCTCGCAATCAGGCACAAACTATCTCAAAAAAAGCAATTCCCAGTCTGCCACTTTCCGGGCAGCATACGAAACAAAAGACATCGAGATTATTCACTCTGTTTCTTATAACCGCACTGCGACACCTTTAGAGCAAAATTTATCGTCTGTCAGTTACTCACAGGATATATTCTCCGCATCGCAGGCTTTATCTAAAGAGTCAGGTCGGACAATTACGCCGCGTCTGCACGGTTATTATTACTTTGCAATGCCGAAAAACAATACCCTGATTGCATCCTGGAGATTCGCATATGGCAGCACCCGTAGAAATTCCTCATATCAGCTCGGCGAACTTACCCCGATTATCAATAACAATAAAGAGACTTCGTATGCGCCAACGTTGATAATCCAATATTCCAAGAAATTCTCCCATAACAATACTTTCAGAACCTCCCTAATGACTTTCAACACCATTTATCACACCGATTATGAAGGCTCCTACAATGGATTACAGAAAATTCTCTCGTCTGAAAATATGCTATTTTTAGAATATATGCAGAACTGGAAGTGCGGCCTGAGCATGTACTCGCGCATGGGAGCGTCTTATGTGATCGGGCGGTTGAACGGCGCCGGCACTTTGGAACAATGGAATCCGCGACTCGGATTGCAACTTAATTACAAAATCAACGAAAAACATTCGGCGTCTGTCGAGGGCTGGTGGGGAAATAACCATCCGACACCGGCATCTTCAAACTCAGCAATAGTTCAAAGCAATGAACTGCTGTGGCTGCAAGGCAATCCCAGACTGCGAAACACCACCTTCATCACGGCATCTGCGTCATATACCTATATACCCACGAATAAGTTAAGTCTTTCTGCGACTGCCGAATATAATGGTTTCCTGAATAAAACCGCCCACGATTATTTCTCAATGCCGGAATACGACGGTTTGATACGCAAAGAGATTAATAGTGGCGATTTTCACAGACATTCAGGCTATCTGTCCGCTACTCTCAAATTGTTTGACAATTCTTTATCGCTTAAAGTCTCGGGACAAGTAGAACGTATGGTTGCTTTCGGAATTGATGCTCAATCAATGAATTTGATTGCCGCGAACTTGCAAGCCAATTATTATTTCAAGAACTTTTCGTTCATCTTGTATTATCAGACACCTAACAAGAATCTTGCGCCTTTCGACTATGGTTTCCGCTATCATTACAAAAGCACATACGGCATATTGGCAAACTATGCGATAGGCGATTTCAAGGCAGGACTGCAATTCCGCAACTGGTTCAACAGTAACCGATATTACGCTGATTTTGACTCAAATCGTTATTCTGCCCACGGTTGGGTTTGGTCAAGCAGTCTCGCGCGGTCTATTCAGCTCACACTATCATATACCTTCCCATACGGCAAGAAAGTGAAACGCAACAACGAAATATCTGAGTCCGAATCAGCCGGATCTGCAATCCTGAAATAATCTCAAACACATATGATGAAGAACCTGTTTCTGTTTTTATTTCCTCTCCTTGCACTTACGTTCAGTGCTTGCGATGATGATACTCCATACTATCCTGATACCAAATTCATCAAAGGGCAATGGCAATTAGTAGAGGACGGTTGCGATGATAATACGCTTATTTACCGTTTTACTACCGACAGCGAAAACACTTGGTCGTGGGGTGGGCTTGTCACATATTATCTCTTGCCGGACGGAACAGCCGATTTCCATAAACGATATACTTGGCACGTTTCAGATCCCATGAATGAAAATGACGGTAAACCGCGTCTTGAACTCACTTGGTATGACGCTCCTGACAGTGATAATTTATGGGATGCCACGGAGTATTATATTGTTGTAAAACTGACACCAACGGAAATGTGGCTGAAGCCATACCAGAAAGGTGTTCCCGATGACATCAAAAAATTTATTCGGCGCAATGACCTCCCGGTTCCCTCACTTCTTGTCCCTTTGAATTGAGATCCATATATTTGAAATAGCCGACTGTACGACACCTACATAGCGGTACAAGCGCCCCTGCTGAACAATACTATCGCCATTGGCATGGTGTATTCTAATTAAAAAACAACATAGATTCGGTAGCATTCTAAGTCGGTACAATCTTGTGAGCATAAAGGAACCTTGATGTCAACCGTAATTGCGGCGACTCCAATTATATCAAGTCTGTACCTGACAGCTGATGAACATTTCGGATTGCGTGGTGTAGAAATTTCAATCAAACAGATAGACCATTCAATACAATGGGCCTGTGGATTGGGCTGAAGCCTCAACTCGATGAGATTGGAATTTCTAATCGTTTCACTCTGACATATTATGAGAATATGTGTCGCTTCACTCTTAATCTCAACCATACAAAGCAATGGTAAATACGTGATTATTTTGTTACTCACTCCAAACGCATTTATCATAATCAGCTATAACACACCTATTATATTACCCTATCATATTTAATTAGTCCATTTATTAACATCTTATATTTTGACAAAAATGAGAAAGAGCAAATATAGATGAGTACTATAGAAAAGTTACAGATGTAATTACAAAACCTAAAAGGGTCGTATCAAACTCTGTTTTTGAGTAAGAACACGACCCTTTTTTTCATTCTTAAAGGTGCTCAAATTTCAATTAAAAGTTTATATTAACTAATTTATCTCCGTACCATGCTGATAAGTATTTAGAATCACATTAGTTATATTCTTTTATCATTTCCCCCAGTTTGTATTGGAGTGCTTGGAACTTCAAAGCTAAATCCGTAGCATTTAAATTTTATAAAACCTTTCATGTTCAAATCAAAATTAAACTGAACAATATAATAATCGTCTATTTTTTCATATGAGAAACCTGTAATCAATAACCCAGTACATACGAAATTATCTGTAGAACATATATTGAAAATGCAGTTAGAACAATAATGACATCGAACAGTAATTGGTGTTTCGTTTTCTGTCCAGTCAACCAAGAAGGTGATAGTCTCATCTTTTTGGTTAAAGATAACATCGATAATCAAACTTTCAAAAAGATTGATTTCATCGGTTTGCTCATTTAGATATACCATATGTCCTCTTCACTGAGTTTTATGTTACATTATCAATACATACTATTTTATCAAGGGGATATGTATGTGTTCCCTCAAATTTCCAAACTTGCAGGACTAAATCTTCCTATTGTTGTTTGAAGTACATATTTGATGTATGCAAAAATATATAAAAGAACGGAGTTTTCCTATACCTGTGAAATAAAGAATCTGTTTTCCTTTTGAAAGGTATATAAAAATATGATTTATACGCTTGATGAATAAGAATGTATTGCGACTATCTTTGGGGATGAGACAGCAAAAAGCATTACAAATTTTAATATTGTTTAGGCCGGTTGTGATTTAATTGATGCTGAAAATCAATTTATGTCAGAACTTTGCATACTCTCGTGTAAACACATAAAGACTCACAATTGTCACCAAAATCAAATTATACAATCATCGGAATTACGGTATTTGCATTATCTGAAAGCGTTTGTAATGTCAAGATGTCATATGTGTTTTCGTGACATATTTTTCGCCCATCCTTTCCAAAAGCCAAGAGATGTTTTTCCCGAGATTCTTCATTGTTTCGACACCTTCACTGTCTTTTAATGCTTCTCCCGGCAGTTTCCCATAGGCTACATTCCAATAGGTAGAGCCGACAACAAACATTTCTTTATTAAGGAAGAAATGATTTATTGAATCAAGTGCGTTCATTGTTCCCACACGACGACCGACGACCAGACCGGCACCAATCTTATGGGTGAACATTCCCGGATTAGTGTCACTTACAACGCTTGCCCTTTCAAAGACCGCTTTCAGGGATGTTGATACATCCGCAGAATATGTAGGTGAACCTATGATAAGTACATCGGCCGCAGCCATTTTTTCGTACAGGTCGCAAAATATGTCATTGTGCCACACGCAGTTTCTTTTACCGTCACAAGCGAAACAGGCTTTGCAGGGATTTATAGTTTCTCCGGCGAGATTGATTTTTTCAATCTCATGTCCCGACTTCGCAAGTTCCGCAAGTACAAGGTCTATCATATCTCCTGTATTACTTTCCTTACGCGCACTCCCGTTTATTGCAAGTATTTTCATACATCGTTTTGTGTTCGGTCTATGATGTTTGCTGCGTCTGCAATTCCGGAAACTGACATTGCGGTATCTGCTGCAATCAGACCGATTCTTTTTATTGCATCACGTCGGTTCATCATCATACTTATTTATATGACTCATTTATATGACTCAGCGAATATATTGATTATGTCTTGGTCGGACATCTGTACACGGTCGCTTGTAAACATTATACCCATCACTTCGCGTGTGTTACGCATAAGTGTTTCAAATTCCGAAGGCATAATGCCATAGTCTGACATTTTAAGGTCTGCGACTCCACACGCCTCCTGTAATTCAACGAGAGCCGTTATAAAATCATCTGGCTTGTCGGCATCGGCTTTGCCGAGGAGTCGGGCGAGTTCGATGAATCGGTCGTCACAGCTGTGGTTCCGTATGAAATAGCTGAAATATGCCTTGCTTATCATTATCAGACCGGCTCCGTGAGGCAGATTGGGATGATATGCTGACATGGTGTGTTCAAGACCATGTTCACTTGTCAGAAGTGTCAGACACATCACGGCCCCCGACAAGGTATTGGCAAATGCCACCCTCGTGCGGGCTTCGAGGTCGTTGCCGTCCGCCACAGCGCGTGGAAGGTACTCGGCGATATTGCGTATCGCCTCCCGTGCGTTCATGTTACTTGCGAGATTCGCTGTGCTGGCTATAAAGCCTTCAACGCTGTGAAACAGCGCATCGAATCCTTGAAAAGCCGTAAATTGGTAAGGAACCGAAAGCATCAATTCCGGGTCAACCACGGCGATAACCGGGAAAAGTCCGGGGTGCATTATAAACGCCTTCTCGTTTGTGTCCTCTTTGGTGATGACACCGCAGGGATCTGTTTCCGACCCGGTACCGGCAGTTGTCGTTACTGCAATTATCGGCAGCGGCTTTTCAGGTACAGGCTTTCCTTTGCCTGTGCCGATTGCCATATAGTCCTATAGCTCACCCTTATTTGTGGCAAGCAAAGCAATGGCTTTCGCGCAGTCCATGACGCTGCCTCCACCAAGTGCCACCAGAAAATCGGCTTTGAAGTTTCTAGCGGCATCAGCACCCGCCACTGCGTTCTTAACTGTCGGATTGGGAGCAACGCCATCAAATACGTATGTCGTAATACCGGCTTTTCGTAACTGTTCTTTTGTTCGGAAGAGATAACCGTTGGCGCGTGTTGATTTGCCGTTTGAAATTATAATCAACGTCTTCTTACCCGGAAAACTCTGTTCGTGGAGTCTGTTCAGCTGTCCTGCGCCGAAAAGGATATAGGTAGGGATGTACTGGTTGTATTGAAGTGTTGTATTCATTGGAATTCTTATTTTTGATTGAATATCAGTACCAATCATGTTTTTCGTTTCGGTTCAGAGCTGCTATACGGCTCATTTCCTCGTCACTCAGCTCAAAGTCGAATATCGAGATGTTTTCTTTCATGTGCGCGGGGTTGCTTGAGCCGGGAATTACCACTACACCGCGCTGCAAGTCCCATCGCAGGATAACCTGCACTACGGATTTGTTGTGGGCGTCGGCGATTTCTTTCAAAACCGGGTCGTTGAGCAGTTCCTTCTGGTGGCCCCTTCCGCCAAGCGGATACCATGCCTCGACAGCGATTCCGAGATTCTGAATGTGGGGTACCACTTTGGTATCCTGATAATATGGATGCACCTCGTTCTGTACCAGCACAGGCTTTATATTGACCTGTCTTATAAACTCATCTATCTCGTCGATATAGTAGCACGATACTCCGATGGAGCGAATTTTGCCTTGCGCAACGTACTTCTCCATAGCCTTGTATGCCTTCACATCATTCGTGCCGGGATGATGCAGGAGCATCAGATCCACATATCCGATGTCGAGTTTGCGCAGACATTCCTCTATCGCGGCTTCCGGGTTGGAATATTGATTGGGGTAAATCTTGGTGGTTACAAAGATTTCTTCGCGTGGTACGCCTGATTCCCTTACCCCTTTGCCCACCTCAACCTCGTTCCCGTACATGTGAGCCGTGTCGATTTTTCTGAAACCGAGGGCGATGGCTGATTTTACAGAATTGACACATACCTCTCCTATCAGACTGTAAGTGCCAAGACCTACAATCGGCATATCGTAACCGCTGCTGAGGCGTATTGTCGGAGCTTGTCCGTTTTTACCTTCTGAAAGTGGGAAATTCGCGTAATCCATATTGTTGTATTTATTAAATATTATGCCAAGTCCGGCAATCCAGTTCTCAATATCGTTTCTTGTGGTATTGCCGCCGAATCTGCGCCCTGCCTTCCATTCGGCTTCGGGGGCGAGAGAATGTAGGTTGCGGTCACTGCTTCCTATTCCGCTTGAATGTGAGGTGCAGAAAGGTATGATGGTTTTCCCTTTGAAATCGTCGCTTTCAAGGAATGTGCTGATGATGCGGGGAGCCTCGCCCCACCAGATAGGATATCCTATAAAAACAATTTCGTAATCCTTCAGATTCTTGATCTTGTTTTTTATGGCCGGACGAGAGGCAGGATTAATTTGCTCACAGTTGGCACGGCAATCGCTATTATTATATTCGAGGTCTGCGGAGGTATAAGGTGTCTCAGGTTCGATTCTGAACAAATCTCCATCAGTAATGTCAGCAACTGATTCAGCCACCTCTTTTGTGGTGTTTGTACAGGAGAAATATGCTACCAATACCTTATCTTCACTTCCAGTGGAGGGTTCGGGATTGGGTTCCGGATTCTCCGTACCCGGTTCTTCCTTTATCGGCTCGTCATTATCCGTAGTGCAGGATGCACAGGCCGTCAGTGACACCATTGCCATTATCATTGATAAAATCTGGAGTTTCATTTCATGTATTCTTTGAAAAACAATTCTATATCGTTGAAAGGTATGACATCCATTTTGTCATACAGGTCGGTATGGTTCGCCCCCGGTACGATATGCAGTATCTTGTTATTGGGGGTTCCGGGCTTCCACTTGTCTGTCAGCTTTTTGTATGTGTCATTGCTGAAATACAGCGAATGAGCCTTTTCTCCGTGAACGAGCATTACCGCGCTTTCGATTTCATCTGCGTATGACAGAAGCGGCAGGTTCAAGAATGGCAACGGAGATGTGGCATTGAAGCCGCCGTTGGAATTGAGTGAGCGTTTGTGATAGCCTCTCTCAGTCTTGTAATAATCGTAGTAGTCTTTCACAAACTGCGGAGCGTCTTCGGGGAGAGGGTCAACGACACCGCCACCGAGTGCATAATATCCGTTTCTTGCATCTTCCGTGCGCTGCAGTGAAAGTCTTTTGCGGAGTTCAATTCTTTGTCCTCCATCAGCTGAATCAAAGTACCCGTTGGCATTGACACGGCTCATGTCATACATAGTGGAGGCGATAGCCGCCTTTATACGTGGGTCATTGGCGGCGGCATTGACAGCGAAGCCATCCCAACCGCAGATCCCGATAACACCTATTTTCTCCGCATCCACATCCGGACGGGTGGTAAGGTAATCAATAGCCGCGCTGAAATCTTCGGTATTGATGTCGGGCGAAGCAACATATCTGGGCGTGCCGCCGCTTTCGCCGGTATATGACGGATCGAAGGCGATAGTAAGAAATCCTCTTTCGGCCATCTCCTGTGCGTATCGTCCGGACACCTGTTCCTTTACAGCTCCGAATGGGCCACTGACAGCAATCGCGGGCAACTTTCCGCTTACGTTATTCGGAACATACAGGTCTGCGGCAAGGGTTATTCCATACCGATTGACAAAAGTAACCTTGCTATGGTTAACTTTGTCGCTTTTGGGAAATGTCTTGTCCCACTCCGTTGTCAGAATCAGCTTTTCAGCCTTGATAATGTTGTCTTTGTCGTTCATTGTGGTTGGTTCGTTTGCTGATACATTCGCCGTCATGAATGAGGCAAGCATCATTGTTAGAATTGCTTTATTCATCGGTTTATCTTGTTGATTTCTTTTGCCGGTATCCCTGCTGCCGTTGTTTCGGGGCTGATGTCTTTTGTGACTACAGCACCGGCTCCTATTATCGCGCCGTCGCCGATTGTCACTCCCGGAAGTATTGTCACATTCGCCCCAATCCATACTCGATTGCCTATCGTGACGGGGTTGCAGGTCATATTCCCTCTTGATAAGGGATTTTTATCATGGTTTATAGTACATATCGTACAGTTATGTCCTATAAGACATTCGTCACCTATGGTTATTCCGCCCCAGTCCTGAAATGAACATCCCATATTTATAAAGGTGTTTTTACCTATGGTGATATTCTTGCCGCAGTCAGTGTAGAATGGCGGGAACATACCGAAGCCGCTGTCAAGCGTCTTTCCAGTCAAGTCGGACATTATATCTCTCACCTCGTCGGGAGTATGATAGCTGCCGTTCAACTTCGATGTAAGTCGCAAAGCGTTCTGGCTCATACGGTGCATAACCTCGTGGGTCTTCGAACCGGCGATGATTGTTGCGCCCGATGCGGCATATTTCAAAAAATCAGTTTCTGTCATATCAGTGTTGTTTTCTCGATGCAAAATTACCACGGGATTTCCTATATATAGCGACCAATCTTACGCACGGAGATACCTCGATTACGGAAGTGTAAAATCATTCTATTTGTTTGGCAGTTAGATCATGCCAAGATTACGGCAAGCAATACCCGAATTACATATTCCCGCGTTCCGACGATTGCCTTTCCATTGATTCTTGTTAACTTTGCAAAAAGAAACTTTGATATGGAAATATACGAGGCCGACACCATAGAAAGATATAACCGGTATTTCGGTTTTGAAACACGGCATCCGCTGGTGAGCATAGTGCATTTTGATGACACGGTACATCAGCCAACACATTGTATGCACTTCGGGTTTTATGCCCTGTTTCTGAAAAATACAACCGGATGCAAAATAAAATACGGCAAAACGACTTACGATTTCGATGATGAAACGGTTGTAAGTTTTGCTCCTGGCCAGACCGTCGGTATTCTCCGCACAGAGGATGGTGGGCCTGCACCGGTTGCCACAGGTCTGCTGTTTCATCCTGATTTTTTGAACCGCACCCCGCTCGGACAGAAAATCAAGCAATATTCGTTCTTCTCCTATGCCTCGAATGAGGCTTTGCATCTGTCTGCTGAAGAAAGGACCATATTGCAGGATTATATGGATAAGATCAAGCGGGAATTACAGCATCCGATTGATAAATTCTCAAAATCTTTGATAATCTCCAATATCGAAGTTATGCTCAATTACTGTATGAGGTTCTACGAAAGGCAATTTGTAACTCGCGAGGAACTGAATAACAGCACCATGAGTCGTTTTGAACTGCTGCTTGACGATTACCTTGATTCCGGCAAAGGATTGACAGAAGGGATACCGACAGTCAGATACTTCGCTGACAAGGTATGCCTGTCACCCAATTATTTCGGTGATTTGGTCAAATCCGAGACCGGCAAGACAGCGCAGGAGTATATTCAGCTCAAAATGGTTAATTATGCCAAAAGCTCGCTCCTCGACCCAAAACTGAGTACAAAGCAAATAGCTGAATTACTGGGGTTCCAGTACCCACAGCACTTCATACGTTTCTTCAAGAAACAAACCGGAAATACACCGAAAGAATATAGATTACAGCTAAATTTTATATGACTGAACTTGAAAAGTGTATGGCAGGAGAGTTTTATGACTGCCACGACGAGGTTTTCCTGGAGATGAAGGCCGTTGCGACGCAGTGGATGCAACGCTATAATTCTCTGCCGTATGAGCATAGAAAAGAACGTTATTCAATGCTGAAAGAGCTGTTCGGGCATGTCGGCGAGAACTGTTCCGCCGGCGATGGGTTTATCTGCGGATTCGGTTGCAATATCTATCTGGGCGACAATGTGTCGATCAACTATCGCTGCACTCTCATCGACTGCAATACAATCCGTATCGGCAACAATGTCCTTATCGCGCCCGGGGTGCAGATAAACACGGCGTCGCATCCGGTTGACTGGAACGACAGACGCAATCCTGACTTTGACAGGAATCCGAAAGCCTATTTCTGTAAAACCTACGCAGAACCGGTCACCATCGGCAACGACTGTTGGATAGGTGCAGGAGCTATAATTCTCGGAGGCGTGACGCTGGGCGACAACGTTACGGTCGCGGCGGGTACGGTCGTAACACGCTCTTTCCTAGGCGACTGTCTTATTGGAGGCGTCCCGGCAAGAGTTATCAAGAAGTTCGATGCTGAAAAGTAAAGGAGTATTTTTGTCTTGGAAAGGGCGAGACCGCGACTGGCAGTAACCTCGCCACCCGGTCGTGTCCCGTCTCCATACTTTCTATGGCAACAGGCTCATAGCCGTGCTTGACAAGCAAGCCCGACATAAGCCGACGGTCGGATTCGGAGGCATCGACAATTAAAATTGATTATTTTATAATCTGCAAAGAAGCAGGTTTGTCCCTGCCCCTTATTATGAGAGTCCTGTAAATTCAAATCGCGTATTGCGAACAGACATAGAGTTTGATTACCACGGAAAATTATCCGGATCGTTTTTCTCGTTGGTGCGCTGGTTTCTGTTCAGTCCGCTTATTATCTCCATTTCTGCAGGCGATAACTCGAAATCGAATATGGCTGCGTTCTCACGGACATATTCGGGGTTGTCGCAACGTGGCATGGTAATCAGTCCCCGCTGCATATGCCATCGGAGAATGACCTGGGCTGCCGATTTGTTATGTCTTTTTGCAATCTCGAATATTGCAGGGTCTTTAAGTTCACCTGTTACTCCCTGCCCAAGCGGCCCCCATGCCTCGGTCTGTATGCCGTTTCGGAAGTTATATCCCGACACATTGAACTGCGTCATGTACGGATGAATCTCTATCTGATTAAGAACCGGGCGTATGCGGGCGAAAGAAAGAACCTCGTCGATATGGCTCGGATTGAAATTGCTTAATCCGATGGAACGGATTTTACCGCTATCCACAAATTCCTCCATAATCTGCCATGTTTCCCTGATTTTACCGGTGACGGGCCAGTGGATGAGCATTAGGTCGATGTATCCTGTGCCGAGATCTGCAAGACTTCTTTCTATTGACTCACGTACTGCCTCTGCGCCGCCACGCATAGCGTCGGGCGATATTTTTGAGGTGACGAAGATGCAGTCTCTTTCCACTCCGCTTGCCTTGATTCCTTCTCCGACCTCTTTTTCGTTACCGTATGCCTGCGCGGTGTCGATAAGGCGATAGCCATGACGGAGGGCATAGGAGATTTTGCCGGGGGCGTCTTTTTCGGTAACAAGGAATGTCCCGACACCGAGTTGAGGCATCTCGGTGCCGTTGTTCAGTCTGATTGTGGGTACTTTGCTCATATTCTGTGCTTTTGTTTGACCTACCATGCCTAATATGAAGGCTATGGCAAGCATCGTTTTTAATATTTTGTTCATCTTCTGTCTCTTGATGTTACTGAATATAGTTCTCAATCCGGTTTGCCGGGTTGAGCGGCATCTGGTCTGACAAGACCAGCGACTTGACCATGTGTAGTGTTCCCTTTTTGTATTTTTGAAAATGCTCCGAAGCGATATGCGCATCGTAAGCAGCCTTGCTTGCATAGGTTTCAAGAATGGTGATTTTGCATGGATTATCTTTTTCTCCAACCGCATACATGGTCAACACCCCCGGCTCTGTACGGAGTGACACTTCTCCCACTTTGGTTGCGTATTTCATATACTCCTCCAGAAATTGCGGAAAAACCTCTATTTTAGACAGCCGGACAAAACCGTCAGCCTCCATAGGATCTTTCGCGCACATTCCCGACATGCTGTCCAGTTTCAGACATTTTCCAATTATCTCACCTGTCGCGAGATAGGAATAAGTAGGATATTCAAACAAAACCGGCTTAAGCCGCGTATAGTCAAGTTTTCCTTCGCCGTCAAGCACATCCGGAGAAGCATAGGTGTGGGTTACGGAGCATATAAAATTGTCGAAGCCTTCGGTCTCGTATATATCCACCACATCACACTCCATACTCAACGGAGACGCATCTATTAAAGGAGTTCCGTTCTCACCCCAATGATATTCAAAAACCTCTGATTTATCGACAGATGAACCGCTTACGCTACCCACATGGTCGGCTTTCGGAAGCATTTGACGGCTCACGAGGTTGATTGATAACTTTTTTGACTTTTGTATGCCTTGGTTGCTATAATGGCTCTTGCTCATGCTAACGAGAATCCGGTCATGGCCTATAATGCCTGTATGCCCCACGACAAGCCAGTTGACCTTGCCATCTACTTCCGTTCCAATAACCGTCATAGGTTTTGGATAAAGTGCAATTTGATTGCCTATGCATTTCTTTTCCATATTATCTATTGTCTTATGGGTCTCTTGCGCGTATATATGGATTGCCGTTACCGATGAAAGAATTACGGCAATGAACATCGTTATTCTATATTTCATGAATTCTGACTATAATCATTTAATTATTGATGCGCTGACATATCCTTTGTTATGCTTACACTTTGTCTGGCATAAAGCATATTGTCGTTTATAAGACTGACAATTAGATCCACAACCGACGGTATTGTGGAAATATAGCCTTTTGCCTGTTCTCCTTTGAAGGTCAAGACATAATCGTCTGTTTCGCCCTCACGGAGATAACCCGGTCTGAGAACCGTGAAATTCAGTCCGCTGTTCTCTATGATGTCAATCGCGTCACGGTTTGGTATCTGTTCGGGATTGTTTGCGACATTGTCTTTACCATCCATATCATCCGGTATTTCATTATAAATTCCGACTGCGCCCATAAAAACAAGCCTGTCAATATGTGCCATGTTCATTGCTGACACTAACGATGCCGCTACTCTCGGAAGTTCATCACCGGATATGGCGCACACAACTACATCATGTCCGGGCATTATGTCCGACAGCTCACTGACAGAAGTCGCATCGCAATCCGCAACTTTGATTCTGCCACTGTTTTCATAGACCTGTGTGGCATGACGCGAGACAAGTGTCACTGAATATTTGTCGGCTTTCTGAAGCCTTGACACCAATGCCTTGCCAAGCGTCCCTGTCGCTCCAAGAATGAGTATTTTTTTCATCTGTCCTTTTTTGATGCAAAATTACAGAGGGATAATCTCTCCGACCGTCGGCTATTACCGAAATAATTGCCAATTTTACTGATTATCGAAAATAATGATTAAATTTGCGGTACTTACAGTTCGCATGAAAGAGGACAACAGGCAATATGATTTGAAAGTAAGATGTGTCGGGGATTATAACCGATACATCGGTGTTCCCACGGTCAATTCATCAGTCAGTGTGGTGCATTACGACGAGATTGGACAGATAAGGCACTCCCGTACACTATGGGGAGTATATGGATTATTCCTCCTTGACGACACTGACGAATCACTCGGTTACGGCAGTGGCGGATATGATTATCATTGCGGAAGTCTGGTTTGCGTGGCTCCTTCGCAAATAGGAGGTGCAAGCGATGACGGCACGACATTCAGACGCAAAGGGTGGGCCTTGTTGTTTCACCCGTCCTTTTTCCACGGCACGGACTTTGAAAAGTCTTTGCTGAAATATGAGTTCTTTTATTATCATGTCAACGAGGCCCTGCCTATGAACGGGAATGACAGAGAGAAGTTCGTATGTCTGCTTTCCATGCTCAAGGAAGAAATCTCCGGTTCTAATGCAGAGGCTGTCGTAAGAAGGCTCATAGAGTTGATACTATCCTATTGCCAGTTGTTTTTCAATCGCCATTTCAATCTTCCGGCGAACAAATCAAGTCATATCGTCAGCAGATTTGAAGAAATCTTGAATGACTATTACACAAATTCGGAGCAGCTTACATTGGGACAGCCCACAGTCAGGGAGTGTGCCGAAAGACTTTGTATAGCCCCGAACTATCTCGGAGACTTAATCCGTCAGGAAACCGGGGAATCGGCAATAAGGTTTATAGGCAAATTCATTGTCAACCGTGCCAAAAGTATGCTGATGGAAGGACACTCCATTGCAGAAACAGCCTATACTCTTGGCTTCGGATATCCGGCACACCTCACCCGGCTTTTCAATAGGATCGAAGGTCATACACCGTCAAAGTTCTTAAAGGGACATCAAATAAAATAATAGGAGGCAGTATCCTGTAAATAACAGTAGCGGACTCAAATAATGGTAATACATTATCGACGGCAACAGCTCATAGCCGTGTTTGACGATCAAGCCCGACATCTGCCGACGGTCAGGTTCGAATCACCTACAATCAATAATTGTTGTAAATTTGCATTATTCTATATTCAATCATCTGAAATTATGAGAACAATCGGAATGACAGGCCAAAAATGGCTTAAAACGGTTCATCTGCTCGCTGCTATCCTTTGGATAGGATGCGGAATTGCCATGAACCTGCTTAGAGTTACAATTACGCCCGACACGCCTGAAGGTATGGCGGTGTTGTCGTTGGCGATAAAGATTCTTGACGACCTGCTGATTTTCGGTGGTGTCATCGGTATTCTCGTTACGGCAATCGTGTATGGAGTATGGACAAAATGGGGATTCTTTAAGCAACGCTGGCTTACTATCAAATGGATTATGACTGTTGTGATGATTCTGATAGGCTGGATTATCATGGGGCCGGCTGTCAACGGCAATGTTCAGTCTCCCGAATGGTATGCCACAAACATGGATGTCTATAACTCCAATCTCGACATCAGTGCCGTATGGGGCCCCATTCAGTTGCTCTTGCTTGCCTTTGTATTGATTATCTCCGTATTCAAACCATGGAAAGCGAAAAAGAAAGTTCAATAAGCTGATAATCTGTGCCGTTCTGCGTCCTGCACATTCTTCAAACGCAACAATGGTATGACCATCTCCCAATTTGTAATGCAATACCGTCTGGAAACACTCTGCGGACTGCTTAAAACATCGCAAAAGCAAGTTTCAAAGATATGCTTTGCAGTAGGTTTCAATGATTTACCGCATTTCAATCGTGTGTTTAAGGAAGAATATGGCGTTACACCTTCACACTTCAGGGCATCAAATTAATCGTAATCGATGCGCTCAATTTTGAAGATTACAGGGCGCGTACCGTCGTTACAGCAAGTTATCATGGTGTTCTCGTCACGCATCCAGTCTTTCATGATTGAGCCGCCCTGCAAGCCGGTGTAGATATAGCGTGATATTGCATCCCATGCTTCCGAGCAAAATGGTTTCTTCGGGCCTCCTGCAACCTCGTCTGGATTACCGTCTGTTTTCACAAGGGTATTCAGACCGCAATGCCAGTAGTCGTCACGCTCGTCATCACGGTAGAATACGAATTCATCACCCTTGTTATAGACCGGGCATTTGCCGGAACAGGGATTAGCGCAATACTGCTGCTGGTATTCGGGATAGAGCTTGGTGTCAAGCACCGTCACTTTCACTTTATGTTTCATATTCGGTTTCCTTACTAATACAAAGTTAACGATATTTGCCGATTAAAGCGAACATTCTTCAGCTTTTGAAAATATTTCTGACAATTCAGAGCAGAAAGAGTTGGATGCTTTACTACGGTCGTACTCACGAGGCGAGATGCTGTATTTTGGATTATAGAACTTACGGCTTATGCCAAGCGAGTCGAGGATATGGGATAGCCATTCATCTCTGACTTCTTTCGGAAGTCGCCGCCACAACTGGTTAATGAGATAGCATACACGCACTTTCTCCCTCTCTTTAATCTTTAGGACAGAATCGGTTGTGCGCAGATTGAGGGCGTCTATAAACCTTGTGCTGTTGCTATCCTCAAACTGTTGACCGTTACACAATTCGTAAATCCGGATAATCAGGCCGGGCTTGAAGTAATCCTTTGTGGCTTCTGTGGGAGTTGCATTGGGACTAAAACAATCATCCCATGACGATTTGGCAATATACGATTTCTCTTCCGGTGGATTGGCTGCCATCCATTCTTTATAGCATTTTTCAACAATCGGAAGCAGGGCACGGCATTGTTCAGCGATACGGTCTAACGCTGACTTATAGCACGTATCGAGGATGTTAAGATATTCATTAAGCTTGCTCTGGCGGACATACAGTTCATTTAGTTTTTCCAAGTCGTTCACGCCTATTGTTAAGCCGAGGAAAGAATAAGCCATCGTCTGAGACTTTTTGTTCTAACATTGCGATTTGGGAATCAAGAGAATCTACGATACCTTCCTGAGCTGTTATCATCTTTTCATACTCGTCCCGTTGGGACTGATAACCCTCCTGGAGCGAAAACTCATTATAGAAATAGGTCATGTTATTGAAGCCATACAGGAATTCATTCGGTTCCTGAGCGATGGAGGTGAGATAAGAATAGAGCGATTGTAAGTTACCGCCTATGTCTGGCATAGTCACTGATTCCGACAGCTCTTTCTCCAGAGATTCCTTGTCTGACAGAATATCTATGTTCTCCTTAGCCCATAGCAAACTCACTATGCGCTCCGGATGGTCATAGTGCTCGTATGATAGGGCATCGCTTACTGGCCGGAGATAATCAATAAGACATCTGATTTGGGGCATATTTTGTTGGTTCTTCATCATCGTATTGCAAATATACCCTTATAAACGTTCATAAAGTATTAATTCACAGACCAATTAATAATCTTTATGTAATGCGCCGATATTTATAATTAGGTATCACACTGCATTTTACATGGTTAAAGATTATATTGGACACCATATCGATATGTTAAATCACAATTTTTAAGAATTGCCACCGACTGTATTACCGTAACCGGCACATCTCTCCTTACATCCACCGTAATACGCATCTCAAAAATCCATTCCCCTTGCTCCCACTGTTTTATTCGCCGCTAACCCGTTTACTTAAAAATATTGTCATGAATACGCACAAAAAATTACGCACGATCATCAAAAATCGTGCGTAATTTCGTGCGTAAATACAACAAAAGCCTGATAATCAGGCTTTATTGCGGAGAGAGAGGGAAAATCATCCTGATATCATTAAATTTTAATTTGTATTCAAAATGCTCTGATTTATAGGGTTATAAAAATGTTAAATTTAATAGACATCATTAAATAGCATTTGGATATGTCAAAAATTGGGTGTAATTTTGGGTGTAACTTTTAAATGCTCCCGATATGAATCTCAAACGAAATATCACCTTCCAACTTGAATCCCGCAAAAAGAATGGGGTATTGGTAACTGAAAACGTGCCAATCAGAATGCGAGTGGTATTTGACGGCAAACGCATCGAATTCACCACTGGCTATCGTATTGACGCAGCCAAATGGGATACTTCAAAGCAGCGTGTCAAAAATGGTTGCACTAATAAGCTTAAGCAATCATCTTCCGAAATCAACGCTGATCTTAATCGCTATGAAGCGGAGATTCAAAATGTATTCAAAGAATATGAATTGCAGGAGGTCATGCCCCTCCCTGTGCAGGTAAAAGAACAGTTCAATGCCAGAATATCCGTTGCTCGTTCTGAGATTCAACAGAATCCGGAGCCTGAGCCTCAAAAAACCTTTTGGAAGATATATGATGAGTTTACAAAAGAATGTGGACGCAAGAATGATTGGACAAGTGCGACTTTTGAGAAATTTACAGCATTAAAGAATCATCTTCTAAAATTCAAACGTGGGAAAATTTCTTTTGATACATTTTCAGAAACGGGACTTAACGATCTTGTTGACCATTTCCGTTATAAATGCGACATGCTCAACAGTACAATAGGTAAACAGTTCGGATATCTCAAATGGTTTCTTAGATGGGCTTACGATAAGGGCTATCATGATAATAGAGCTTTCCTCTCATTCAAACCGAAACTCAAATCCACTCAGACCAAAGTTATCTTCCTGACAGATGAAGACCTTGAAAAACTTACTTCGTTTCACATCCCACCAAACAAGACCTATCTTGAAAGAGTGCGCGATGTGCTAATCTTCTGCTGTTACACCGGTCTGCGATATTCTGATGTAGCCAATCTCTGCAAGAGCGATGTTCGAGAGAATCATATTGAGTTTACGACCGTGAAGACCGCTGATACCATCATTGTTGAACTGAACAAGCATAGCCGAGCTATACTTGAGAAATACAAGGACTGCGAGTTTAAGAACGGTCGCGTACTTCCTGTAATCAGCAATCAGAAGATGAACGATTATATCAAGGAGCTTGGAGAACTCGCAGGTATCGACACACCTGTAAGGATAACACAGTATCGTGGGAATGACCGCGTTGACACCATATATAAGAAGTATCAGCTCCTTTCCACCCATACCGGGCGCAAGACTTTCATTTGTAAAGCTCTTGCACTTGGAATACCTGTCAATGTCGTAATGGAATGGACTGGTCATTCCGATTATAAAGCAATGAAACCTTACATAGCTGTTGCTGACAACATCCGGTCTTCCAACATGAGTCGCTTCGATGATGTATGACATATAACGCATCTTGTTATAGCTAATATGCGAGGGCCGTCTATGATGGTTCTCGCATATTATTTTATACTTGAACATGCTCTCCATGTAGTAATAAACGAGATTAGAGAACAGTTACTAATGTCATTGTCAGTGCCGTTTTTAGGTGCCGATACTTTGATTTGGGAAAATCAAGTTAAATAATCATCTGGAAATCAGATGATAATTGTGTTTTGGGATGAATCGTATTTCCTTTGCAGTCACAAAACCGAAACATGGGCATGGATCCACTCATGTCAGGCTGCAAATAATATACGATTAAAACAATGATAGAAAAATTATTCGATAAACCTTTATGGCAAATGACCGGTGAAGAACTCTTCACCATCGTACAGGCTGCATCCAATCCGGGAGCGTCACAACCGGATGTCGTCATCGACACCACAAACAAAAAGTATGTTTTCGGGCTCAAGGGTCTGGCAGATCTCCTTGGATGCTGCAAGACAACAGCACTCCGCATCAAGAACGAAGGTAAACTCGCCCCTGCAATCAAGCAGCAAGGAAGAAAAATAGTCGTTGATGCGGAAATGGCTCTTGAGCTGTTTGGACGCAAAACCGGTGGGAGGAAGTAAAATTATGGAGCAAGAACAAATCCGTAAATCATACGATTCTGACAATCGGGAGCGTTTCGGCTCGACTGACCCGCTCGGCGGTTTCATCGCCGAAGTAGAGAATGGAGCAGGGCTGCAGACACTTGACATAGCGGCTATGCGTTACGAGAAGTTGTGCAATGAGGCGCAACTTGACATCGACAAGGAGGTGCCACCGCCTCCGGTTGCCATTTATATAGGTGATTCTCCTGCTTGCACATTCGGCAATTTCAGTGCTTCAATCGGCAAGCCCAAGGGCAAGAAAACTTTTAACGTGTCGGCGATGACAGCAGCGGCGATAACCAATTCAACAATCCTGAATTATCGCGGTAACATGCCTCCGAACCAGAACGGCATCCTCTATTTCGACACCGAACAGAGCACCTATCACGCGTTCCGTGTTTTCAAACGCATTGCCACATTGACCCGCAAGAGCAATCAGGAAATCAACGAGAGGATAAAGTATTTCGCCCTGCGCAAGTATTCCGTCGAAGACCGCATCGGAATGATTGACCATAAGATTCGGAACGCCCCGGCTGTCGGGCTGGTAATCATTGACGGCATCCGTGACCTTATGCTTGACATCAACAATCCCCGTGAAGCAACCCTTATAGTCAATTATTTGATGAAGTGGACGGAAGAATACAATCTTCACATCCACACCATCATTCACCAGAACAAGAGCGATGAGAACGCACGAGGACACATCGGAACCGAAATCAACAACAAGTCCGAAACTGTTCTCCGTGTCGAGAAAGACAAGAACGATGATGCCATCAGCACTGTCGAGGCGGTCTATATCCGAGATGTCTCTTTCCCTTCGTTTGCCTTTCGGATTAACTCCGAGGCTTTGCCCGAACTCATCAAGGGCTATGTGCCGACACCAGAAGCCAAAGGCAACGAGGCATGGGACCCGTACCATGACATAGCCGAAGATACTCACCGCAGTGCTCTCGATTCAGCGTTTCCCAATCCGGACACATTGCTTCGACATGGCGAGCTCATGGACGCGCTCCGGGACGCATACGCCGACGAGGACATCGAACTCAGCGACTACAAGCTCAAGATTCTGATAACCTTTCTAAAGAACAAGCGGATGATTGAGCAGGTGGACAAGGGTAAGAAGAAGGGCAATCCGTACCGCTACCTTCAGGATTTTTACTATTGAAAAGTTAGTTGGATGAAGCGGGCCTATATATACACGACACCTCACCCAACCAAAATTCGACTTACAATGACTAATGATTACCGATACCGTCTTGACAACTCCCGTCCACGCATCAAAGTGAGTTGTCCGGCTTGTGGACGTCCGAAGAAGTTGGTACGCTATGTTGACACACAGACCGGGATGTTCCTTGCCGATCATGTAGGCAAATGTGACAGGATATTCAAATGCGGATACCATTACACACCATCCGACTATTTCCGGGACCATCCCTGGCTAAGAGAGGCATCATCGTGGCAGTCCTCAACATCGCTGCACCAGCGAGCACCTCAACGGGGACAACCGATAAGAAAACCGTCCTTCATAGACACGGGCTTGATGAACGAGACCGTGAAGCATTGTCAATCCTCCACGCTGTTCCAATTCCTCAGTTCTCTCTGGGGTGAAGACGATACATTTCGGTTGTTCCGATTATATAATGTCGGCGCAACCGGCCGGATGAACGATGCGGCGGTATTCTGGCAAACCGACATTAATGGTTGTATCCGAACAGGCAAGGTAATGAGATACGGCAACGACGGCCACCGCATCAAGGCAGACGGTGTGGCAAGTATCACTTGGATTCACCGTATGAAAGCCGTAGCAGATAGTCAACCCGATTTCAATCTTGTTCAATGCTTCTTCGGAGAGCATCTGCTTTCGGTCTATCCCGATTCAAAAATCATGATAGTGGAATCCGAGAAGTCAGCCATAATCGCCTCTCACTATTATCCGCAGTTCCTTTGGCTGTCGAGTGGCGGATGTTGCGGATGCCTCAATCAGACGGCTTCGCAGGTTCTGAAAGGGAGGGAAGTGTGGCTCGTGCCTGACCTTGATGCCGAAGACCGATGGCGCAGCAAATTGGCGATGCTCCGCACAATTACTCCGACTGCCGGGATTGTCACTGCCATATCCGACATGGCAACACCGGAGCAGAGAGCCGCCAAACTCGACATCGCCGACTTCCTTTTGGATGCGGCAACCCGAAATACTCCCATTGTATGAGCTGATGACGAAGCCAATCAGCTTGCTGAATGTAGGGAGGATTTTAGTAATAAAATTCCGTAGCTTATTATGGCATTTTCAGCCGAAGTCTCCGACCTCTCCCGAAAAAGCCATCAGGCATCGAGCCTCCTCCCGGCTCTCCGTTGCGATTGATGCGGAATTTTATCATAACCAATTTAATTCAAGACTATATGACAACACAATATGCAGTGTGCCACCTTGAGCGTGGCGCAGGTAACGATTCGGGGATGTCCTGCCACATCGAGCGTAAGACAGCCGACGGCAAACCGCACATCCCCGACAACGCCGACGAGAGCAGAACACACCTCAACCGCGAGCTTATCATCTTTCCGGATGGTGTTCAAAACCGCACTCAGGCGATTCAACGCCGTATAGAAACAGCCGGACTAAAGCGAAAAGTCGGCAAGAACCAGACCCGTGCCGTCCGAGTGCTACTGACCGGTACACATGAGCAGATGATGAAACTTGCAGGCGAAGGTCGCCTTGATGACTGGTGCCGGGCCAACATCAAATGGCTGCATGACACCTTTGGCAAGGATAATCTTGTGTCATGTGTGCTCCACATGGATGAGAAAACTCCCCATCTCCATGCAACGGTTGTTCCCATTGTAACGTCACCCCGCACACGCCGTAAGCGCGAGGGCGAAGTGAAGTATAAGGAGAAAGATCCGGCACCGAGGCTATGCGCCAATGAGCTAATGACACGCGGCAGGCTCCGGCAATATCAGGACACATACGCGCAGGCTATGGCCGGATTCGGATTGAAGCGCGGTGTCGTGGCGAGTGGTGCAAGACATCAGACCCAACAGCAATACAACCGTCAGCAAGCACTCGAACTACAGTCAGACATCGAAAGACTTAACGACGAAATTGAGAAACTTGCAGCCGAAAAGGAGAAGGTCGAGAAAGGAGCAAAGGACGGTAAGAACCGCATCCTGTCGTGGCTCGGAACCGGGGAACTGCCGAAACTGGAGAAGGAAGTTGCAGACAAGGACAGACAGATTGCCGCATTACAAAAGCAGCTCACCGAGATTCAAAAGCGGCACGATGATCTGAAAGCCGATTCGCTCCGTGAACACAACTCTTACCAAAAGGAAATCGATGCGGCGATCAAACGAGCTGCCGAATGGGAAGCGCGTTACAGAGCCGAACACAATCGAGCAAAGGAACTTCACCTCTTGGCATACCCCGAGAGATACCGCTTGTCATCCGGAGCAGAGCTTGTCAGCGGCTGGATTCCAAACCGTATGTACCCCAGTCTGTCAATCACGACGCTGTTTCATGGCAACGAGTTCAAGAATACCTCTTATAATCTGCCTCAGAATCTTCTCGACAAGTACGACAGCGGCGCGATGACACTTCATGAATTGGTCAACGAACTGTTTGAGCCGTGGGAGCAGGTGGATGAATCACAATACAGACTCCTCGCAGTTGCCCTCCAGACCGCAGCCGGAGGAATCCCGACACCGCATGTCGGCACCGGCGCTGGCGGTTCATCATCCGATTCGCCGTGGAATGATAACGACAAATATCCAAGGAAACGAACTACTATAAAGAGACATTAATTGGAGAGGCTTGTTATATTTTGTTCCAAATATAATGTAGCATGTCTCATATACATCAACCGATTGCAGATTTTCATCCATAATTACGAGAGTCTGCAATTGTTTTTATATCTTTGTGGTCAGAATTTGGCAAATCACAAAAAGAAAAGTCAAACAAGTCTTCTTCAATCATAATTAATGGAAAAGATTCAACTACATATAGGAGACATTGTAAAAGGCAGAGTTAAGTCTCTTAACAAAAACTATGCTCTAATTGAAATGGGAGAACTCATCGCCACACTTCCTTCCACAGAATATTCTTGGAACAAAGGCTGTAATCTCAAGAATGTCTTAAGTGTTGGAGATGTTAGTACCGCAGTTGTGATAATTATTGATTCGAATGAAGTCGTTGTAAGTATAAAGAGATTGAAGAAGAATCCATGGGATGATGTCAATTCATATTATAAGATTGGGCAGAAGGTAAAAGGGCATGTCATCAATATTGTAAGTTTTGGTGCATTTATTGAATTAGAAGATGGAATACAGGGAGTACTTCATAAAAGCGAGATGTCTGTTGAAGGAAAATCGGATCCATCATTATTCTTAACAGAAAATCAAGAAATAGAGGTTGAGGTAATATCAATCGAATCGGATAAGAAGAGAATTTCTTTTTCCATCAAGTATCAGTTAAATCAGTCATTAGTATAAACAATGGAACAGTCTTCAGTATTCGTCGAGAAAGATTTTGTTGTAGGTCATTTGGAAGATGTTGATTTATCTGATCTTCCTGTCATCCGGCATGGGATACGAACCGTAAAACCGGTACTTATTGGGTATATCAATCGCTATCGCTCATATGACAATTATGCATTTGGAATCACAAACAATTATGGGATAGATACCAATGCTATGTCGTGTGCGCCAGTTCAATTATACATTGATAAAGACGAATGGATTGAAAAAGAAGACATCAAAGAAAACAAATGGATTGTTTTCGAATTAATCAAACAACCGAGCCGTACCCGCCACAAAGCAATACAAGTAAGATATCTACGCCCAACTTTAGAAGATTACGCCATTGCTAAAAATTATGTTGGAGACTATTCACTGATTCAAGGGCAGATTCAAGGAATCGGTTTCAGTGAGAGAATAAAAGTAAACATAGGAGAAGAAATTACAAAGTTGTTCTTTTCGTCGGCAGAGGGTAAACAGCTAATACTAAATGATCTTTACCAAAGAAAATCTGAAGACTGCAAAGAATGGAATACATATTTGTCCCATCTTTCCACAGAAGAGAAGGAAACCTTTGTGTTAGATGAAACTCTGTTGAAACCTACAGCAGAGCTTAGGCTTACTCTCTGCTCTCAACTTGGAAAAGTCGATTGGCTGCTCCATCCCTCTGTAATTGCATATTTAAATTCAAATTATAATACAGAGATCAATTGTATAGAAAATCTTCTTAATCATATAAAGAAAGATGAAGACAAGCAGAAAGTAATTGAATACATTGCCAATAGTACAATAAGTTCTATAGAGCTTAAAGAAAAACTATTTTTATTGTCTTTTTCTTTATCTCTATATAACAGCATATCCAGCAAGGAAAACTTAATTAAGCAATGTGAAAGTCAAGGGGCCAAAAAGGTCTCCCAATTATTCTTGTTCCATCTTCATAACCTGCCGGATGCCGATACACGAATCCTCTCCGAATTATTGTCAAAAGATATTTTTGTTTCAGCATTAAAAATGCTGGAGACCACAGAGGCATACCAAATCTTGATTAGATTGGAAGAACAATTGGCCTTGGATATTGTTACGACAGAATTCAGCAAAACGGAATTGTTCGCTCTATATATTGGAGACAAATGGAATTCATTAAAGAGTGACATTCCTTATATTGCGTTTGATTTAGAATCGGATGGAGTTTCCATTAGCCAATTCGCATTTATAACAGAAGATAATATACGAACGTATGATGGTGAAGATCAGTTGAATTCACTTATGAGGAAACTCAAGGGTCAAGAGATTATTGTTGGTCATAACATTAAGCAATGGGATTTGCCTATACTGAAGAAGAAAGGATTAAAAACGAGAGCTTATGTTTGGGACACCCTTGAAATGGAGATTCTTCTCAATCCTTGTAGATATGCATACTCACTTCATACATCGCATAATGCAGAGGATGATACGAAACTAGTAAATGATTTATTTTGGAATCAGCTTTTCCGACTCTCAGAGGATGTCGAGTTAGTTAAGCAACTACGGCCAGTACTTCCAACCCAGATAAATGAGATATTACAGCATCTTCAAGTTGATTATTTTTCCGATTACTTCAAAAGTACAGCAAAACCAAATCAACAGTTCTTTCAGGAGCTGCGTCCTTTAGGAGAGAAACTAAAAGAAACGCTTAAAAAGATTGATTCAATTCCTGTTGCAGAACCAACATTGATTATAGCACCGGAGAACTTATGGGCACGTATCGCACAGATGGTACATGTTGAGTTCCCTGTGGTTGACGACGAACAGAAATACTTGAGTGTTGACGTAAAAAGGCTGTATGAACATCCCTTTGATTCTATCATAGAGCAGAAAATCCTTGAACGCTTCTGTATAATATCAAAAACACCTCTTATAGAAAATCTTGCTCAATACTTAAAGGTCGAGAATGAAAATAATAACAAAATTGTATTCACGGCAGATAGACTCTCTGACTACCTGTTCTTTAGCAAGAGTCACATTGATTGTGTGGACATCAATGCTTTTGAAAGCAAGAAAATCACAGATAAGCAATACAAGCATATTTATGTAATAGGAGCTGAGCTGCTTGATCGTGTGCATAAGTGCAAGATTGTTGAAGACAAATCGTTTGCTGACCTTATTGCATCAGGCAGCAAGTTGCCTTTTATCATGGCTAATGCCAATTATGCCCCCGTAAAGGAAAGTGAATTTGGATTATTAGGTATAACCAAACCAGAACTGTCAGCGAATATTTGGGTTGAACGTCAGCGCAATGGAATGTTTGCCTTCTATCTCAATTATCAGTATCAAGCATATCGAAAACGATTTTTTGATCATTTCACTGCTAAGCCTCAAATTATTAACTGGGAGATAGATGGTGAAGACAGGAATAGAATTAATCTGACTCAGGTAAGTCGCGAACGGAGTACGATTGACATTATTCGTGTTAACGCTTCCACAACGGAAAGGAGCAAATACTGGCTATTCCAAATGGAAATACTTCAAAAGATTCATTCAGAAAATCCATCCTTGCCATTGATCTATGTTATTAATGACCTTACAGAGATTGAGAATTTGACATCATATGCGACCTCATTGGGTTATTTCATACCGGATCAAGGAACGGGATTTCGCAAGTTAGAGTACATTGGCAAGCATCCTCATGGGATGATTATTATCAGTAAGAAGCAGTTTGAGGATGGCATTGGCTCTTACCGTACCGACAAACCGTTCTGCTATGTGTGGGATAATATGGATATTGACCGCTATATGCTGATGTGGGATAAACTTCCTTTTGAGAATGATCCAGAGGAAGATAGTGACGCTGAGCGCGATGACAAGATTATTCATACAACCGCACGCCAATGTATCCATGCCGCATGGCCTATCTTTGAACATTATTGTTCGCTTGTCATGGCAAATAGCTGTGACACTCGTTTTTATGTCCTTGATCCTCATTTTGACGACTATGATGACCTTGCAAGCAGTTGTAAGGCGAAATCGTTTAAGGTAAAATTGTGGAGTGATAACGAGACATACGAAACAGCTCTGGCGAATGCAAAAAAGTATTTCACAGATAGCAGAGTATCGGAGCCGAATATTGATGAAGCTAAGCAAAAGGCAATGATCTTGGCACAATGGGGCTTTAATGGTTGGCGGGACAGTCAAGAGAGTATTGTGGATCACATGCTTGAGAAGAGAGGTGATTGTATTATTTCCATACCAACCGGAGGAGGTAAATCCATTCTTTTCCAGGGCCCTGCAATCAGTAGGGCAATGCTAACAAAAAAACTCACATTGGTGATAACACCATTGCGTGCTTTGATGCAGGACCAGGTCGAGGAACTATGGAGACGCGGATTCATAAACAATGTTGATTACCTCAGTGGCGACCGTCTTTATCCTGAAGTGCAAAATATCTATCGAAAAATAAGGTCAGGCGAACTTGCATTATTGTTCATTACTCCTGAGAGATTTAGAGTGCGCTCATTCATAAACACGTTGTATCAACGCATGGAAATTGACGGCGGCTTAGAGTATGTTGTATTTGACGAGGCCCATTGCATATCTCAATGGGGCCAGGACTTCCGTCCTGATTACCGAAATGCAGTTTTAGCATGTAATGATTTTCGCCAAAAATATGATTTCATGTTCGCAATGTTCTCTGCCACAGTAACGACACAGGTTGAATCTGACATCCGATCATTCTTGCCAGATATACAACGACTTGGGCAAGCTCCGGTAGATTATAATCCTATAAGACAGCATATCGGAATATCCTTTGAAATAACCGAACATGAAGACGAGTCAAGAATAAAGAATATTGTCCAGTACATCAACGATAAAAATATTGACTTCGATAAGAGTTGCATGATTGTATTCTGTCGAACTCATCGCCAATGTGAAGAAACGGCTGACGCTTTGTCAATAATCTGTACAAGCAAAGATGCCAGCAAAATTCTTTTAAAATGTGCAGGACATATTGGTTATTACCATGCGGGATTGGATGCCGACCATCGAAATGACATCTATGAGAAGTTCAAGAGGACGGATGGTGTTGAACCTATCTACATTCTTTGTGCTACAAAGGCTTTCGGTATGGGAATGGACATTCCGAATGTCCATTATGTGGTTCATTACAATCCGCCTTCGGTTTTGGAAGATTATCTTCAAGAAGTTGGACGTGCAGGACGAAGTACAGAGAAGTACGAAGAGGCCTTTCCTGATGGATCTCAGATTCCGGCATTATGTCTCACTTCAAAAGATGATTTCAAAAAGCTGAAGGATTTACTCGTGAAGAGCCAGATGAGTTGGTCAAATCTTACAGATGCTAAAGAAAAGATTCTTGAATTTATTCAACAATTCCAGACGATAGAGAAGACAAAGACAGAACCTGTTGTTGTTCCATTCGGTGTTTGGGTGAAGAATGCAGAAGTTTTTAATGATACTACTGCATCACGTCTTGCTTTCCACTGGCTTGATCATATTGGCTACATCAAACAAAGATACCTTGGGCAGACATGTCTGGATATAACCATGTTCGATGAACAGAAAAGCTATTATGGCCGTCCATATACAAGCGTTGTCTATCAATATCTTTGCAATCAAGTAATACAGAAGGAGACAAGAACTCTTGTTTCAGTCAGGAATATTCGTGAGGAATTGAAACTCTCGATGCCGAAAATCATCAATGAGATGATTCGCGGAATGGAGAAGGGGAAACTGCGTCTTAATAACACTATGCAGTGTCGTTTGATTCCTAGGCGTTATTGTGAAACAAAGTACATGATAAAGCATAATGACAACCGTTTTGCGTTACATATTATCATAGAGGGGCTTCGTAATTTATTGTCAGAGTGCAAAAAGAATGGCCCTGTAGATTTTGGTCCAGAACAGCGCGAGCAGATATTCAAGCACCTTCTCGACGATGTACATTATGATGATCTTATAGATGACAAAAAAGACATCTATATGCCATGGTATGCTGATAAGGACTTAAACGCTCCTCGTGGTGCTGTAATTAAAGCGGAAACATTCAGAAGAAACATCATCACGCGTATGGGCGCACAGATGTTCAATATACTGAATTACATCCCTGGTATAAATTACCGTGCCATTAAAAGCGAAGAAAATGTCATTGCCGAGGTGACTGTAAAAAATGACGATTGGAAGGAATTTCTCAGCACTTTGGAAGAAGATTGCCTGAAGATGTTAGGTTTTGTATGTGATCAGGTTGGAGAATTCTGTTGGGCACAGAAAATTATAGAATTTGGTTGGACTTCTAAAGGCGTTCGGTATTATGAGGATGTGCTCTCTGTTCTGCAACATCTTCAATATGTGGAACATTCGCCACTTATTGAGACAGGAATTGAGGTTCTAACTACTAATCTATCGGTCGATGCTGTCGATAATGGCATTGACGAACACTCACCTATGTATAAGTATCGTCAGGATTTCGACAATCAGGAACGCATCAAGAAAATCCGGCTGGCTTGTATGAACATATTTACTACCATAAAGAAAGATGTGCAAGGCTCATTCATACAAAGATACTTCCAATGCCGTAATTATGATGATTACCTATCTCTTGCAGGTGAGTATGTCCCTGATGGTTCAGACCTAATGAAAGAACTCACGGAGGAAGCATTAAAGCTCGAAGAGGAAAAAATGTATGGTAATGAGGCAAAGAAGATACCAGTCAACTATGAGCAGATTGCCATATATGAACAACCAAAGAATGTTCATATAAATGTATTGGCGGGTCCTGGCTCAGGTAAGACGCACATGCTTACTATGAGATGTGCTCAACTGATTTACAAGGAGCATGTTGAACCATCACATTTGTTAGTTCTCGCATACAATAGAGCTGTGGTCGTCGAGTTGCGCAACCGACTCAATGCCCTGTTCTCTCGTTTGGGTATGAGCCGCATGGCAAATCAATTACATGTTTATACTTTCAGCGCATTGGCAAAAAAATGCATGGGACGTATGCTTGATAATATTCAAATAGATCTTTGGGAAACTTCATTTCTAAATTATCTCAAGAATAATGAGATTGACTTTCGTGCTCACATGCCCCAGATTGAATTCGTGTTGGTAGATGAGTTCCAAGACATTACAGAAACTCGTTTGGAATCCTTACTCTCTATTCACCGCATTTTCCCTGATGCAAAGTTCTTTACTATTGGCGATATTAACCAAAGTATTTATGGCTTTGATAGAGTACCGAAAGATCAGTGGGGACGCAAACTTAAAGTCTCTCCGGAGGAGTATGCTCAAGCATTGAATCCACAACCATATTATGATAAGTTGTATTCCGCATTAAATCCAAAACAGTTGACCATGTTCACCAACTACCGCTCATACCAAGGAATACTTGACAAATCTAAGGAATTCTTGCCCCAAGGGGTAAATGTTCCAAAATCTGCATCAAGTATAATGGAATATGAACCTCGCGAAGAATATGTATATGAATGCGCCGACAAGAAATGGTTTGAAGAATTGCCGAACGTGATTGCATGGGCACAAGAGCAGAACAAGTTGGCTGAAAGTATAGATGACAATGACCGTCTTCGTAACCTTCGACATATTAATACGATTGCTATATTTTTCCGTAGCAATAATGAGGTCTATCGAGGCTATTCGAAGATAAAGAATCAGATACCAGAAAATGCACGTATCCGTATTCAAGGGGAAAGTCTCTGTGAGCTTTGGCGCGAACGAGAGGTATATTATCTCATAAACACACTTATGAAGCATAAAGACCAATTGGTCAATCTACACAATAACAAGACAGCCTCCGGCATTCGTGATTTCATCAAGAAGAAGATGGAAGAGTCACCAAACTGGGATGCTTTCATGTTGGATGTGACCTACACGCTTGTACTTAACTATATTGATTCTATCCGTGCTGATAATCAAAGCCACACATGGAAAGATATGGCTGAATATATCAAGGACGTGGCAAGTAAAGATGATGGTGGTCAGGTGTATAAAATATATGATAACTATCGTAATGAACGCATATTACAGGACGATAAGCTGACCATAGTGCTGACAACCATGCATAAAGTGAAAGGATTGGAGTTTGATATAGTTATAACGACACCATCATTCTCCAACCTACCACTTGTGCTCCATCGTGAATACGAAGAGGGTACAACTCCTATTGCTATGGAAGATGACCTGGCAGATATGGAAGAAGAGAAACGATTGATGTTTGTTGCATATACTCGTGCAAAGAAACGCCTCTACATTTTTACTGGTCAAAGGGAAAAGGCTTTGAATAATCACTTTATCTATATTGCTCCTGATTACGAGGCATTGAGATATACTGAGCCAAAGGCTAATATGGACAAATACTATTTGTCTTTTACAGCTAAGAACGATAATTTTACGAAGAATGAATATATTCAGAACCATGTCAAAAAGGATGATCCCATTGAGGTAAGAGTTGGAGACCAATGGGGAAATTACTATATCGTTCATAATGGTTCATATATAGGTAGACTTTCTAGCCGTAGTGCAATTCAAAGCCGTGCAAAGGATGACGACATCAGAAGTCTTGATAATTTCTTTGTCAGCAATGTGTTTATATGGACATATGAAGATACCCTCAACTCAGATACAGCGAACAATACTGATTTTGCCAAATACTGGAGTGAAGAAGCCAAGCAGATAGGTTATATTTATGTAGTACAAATCGCCGGATTCGGCACTAAAATATAGTATATGAAACAGATAAAAGATAGTTTCAAACACGACTTTAACCTTGCTGTTAAATCATTCAACGAGAAAGATTACAAAACATTCTTTCGCAATATAAGGCCAGCGATGGAATTGTTGGGAAAGCTCGCCATTTATGATATCCTTGGTGAGAATGATGCCATAGATTTGTTGGAGGGCGATACATCTATAGAATGGAAACGAGATGCTAAAATCTACAAGATTAGTCAATATCCTGCTAACCACAAACCAACAGGCAGAGAATTCTGTGAGCTTGTCCCTCAAGTTTACTACACAAAACACTCTGACATCACTACAACTCGTTTGGACGAAAAGAAGAAACGTCTCAAACGAGGATTGGATAGTTGTGCCAGTGCACTATCTCGTTACTACAGTATTGCGAGTGAATTTGGCAGCCATACAGGAAGTACAGATATGGATGTAAAAGTTCAAGCTATCGGATGTGCTTCTTTCTTTATGGGTTATTTTGATTATATGAAAAGCAACAAGGTGTTATCTTCTTCAACCATTGTTTTTTTGCAGGGGTTGGATGTGTTTCAATACGATAATCCATCTGTCGTGGAAGAATCATCGCGTCAAATTGAAGAACTAATTACAGAAATAGAGAAAAAAGAAACAGATTTATTGTCGGCGCAAAAACTTCAAGCAGTGGCTGAGCAGCAACGTCTTGAAGCCGAACAACATACTTTTGAGGTAGAATCACAACTTGAAGTTTTGCAGAAACAGATTGCAGATCTACAAGAGCAACTTGCGAATAAACAAGCGGTTGATACCAAAAATATAGAGATCTCTTCTGTTGGCATTAAAGCTCCTTCAGTACAAGAAAAGGGTTCATACCATTTTAAGGAAATAATGCGAGGAGTAGCTAAAGGCAATGATGTTGATGAAAATTCAATGGATGATGATCAATTGGATCTCATTGAATACACTAATGATAAATCAATGTTGGTTGCGGGTTGTGCCGGTAGCGGCAAATCGGTCATTGCGATGCACAAGGCTGAGCAATTGTATGCCGAGGGAGAAGATGTGATCCTGATTGCATATACTAAATCGCTTAATGGTTTTATGCGTGTAGGCAAACCAGATGCATCATTCAGATTCTATTACCACCACCAGTGGAAAAAATTAAATATGCCCAAGGCTGATTATATTATAGTTGATGAGATACAGGACTTTACTCGTGAAGAGATTCAAGAATTTATAGCTGCGACAAGAAAATGTTTTCTTTTCTTTGGCGATACGGCTCAATCTATCTATCGTCAATACGGAAAGCAGACTATGACTATAGCCCAGATATCGGAAATGACGGGATTGAATACTCTACAATTATTCAATAACTATCGCCTACCACGACCGGTTGCTAAAATAACACAAAATTATGTGGGTGTTGATGTGCCAGAGTATAAGGAGAAGGTGTATCAAAATAAAGAAACAGAGCTACCAAGATTTGTTCACACGGAAACTCCAGAGGAGGAATTTAGTAGCATCGTTCAAATTGTAGCACAGCATCCTAATAAAAGCATCGGCATACTATACCACTCAAACGAGTCTGTATTGCAGATGAGCAAACATATGATAGAACGAGGATTCCAATGCGAATTCAAGTACAATGACACCGATGGTGAAAAGCATAATGTCAGCAATCTGAACTTCAATACTCTTATCCCTAAAATTATGACTTATCATAGTGCAAAGGGCCTCCAATTTGATATAGTGATCCTTCCTCAATATAATGGAGCTTTTGATGTGGAGTCAAAGAAAGCACTATATGTAGCGATGACTCGTACGATGCACAAGCTATACGTGCTGTACTCGACCCCAGAACTCTTATCTCCACTCAAAGAAGTTCCCTCTCATTTATATCTAAAGAGTCTCTGATGGATACAGTTCCCTTATATAAATCAAAGTAAGGATTTTCATCTAATTAAGAATAAACGAAAACAAATATATGACCGAACTCAAACAACAACAATACCTTCTCCGCAAGTACCCACAAGAAAATCGCAGGAAATTGCCAATACAATTATTTTTGTATTGACAATTTACTTCATTCCCGTTGATTAGCAAAAAGTACAAATATGATTTTTGGAAATAAAATAAAAGAACTTAGAGAGGAGCGTGGCTTGTTGCAGCGACAGTTGTCTGCTGCACTGGAAATTGATACTCCAATGTATAGTAAAATTGAGCGTGGTGAACGAAAGGCAAAACGTAGTCAGATTCCCATCATGGCAAAACTTTTCGAGATAGACGAGAAAGAATTGCTAACCATTTGGCTTGCAGATAAGATTCTTGATGTTGTAGAGAACGAGGATGAGATAACGAGTGAAGCCATCGCATATGCACAGAATAAAATTAATGCAGAAGGAATTCCAAGCACAGACAAATATCCCACAGAGAATCACCTCCAGTAAGGTTTGAGACAAGGAGAATGCATCTTACATTATTAAAGTCAAATGAAGTTTGCGATCTCTTTATCTCAGAACTATGTATCATTTGGTGATAATAAAACGCCCAATATTACTGCCATTTTTGGGTGTAATATTGGGTGCTGATTTCGTAAATGCTTGATCATCAGGCTGATTTGCGGAGAGAGAGGGATTCGAACCCCCGGTGCCTCTCAGCACGGCAGTTTTCAAGACTGCTGTAATCGACCACTCTACCATCTCTCCTATTGTAGGGCCTTACGAGGTGCAAATATACGAGTTTTTTTATTTATAGCCAATAATAATAATCCTTTTTTATGCCTTATGACTATTGTTTTGTTGAGATTTATCGTTGGAGTATGTCCGGGCAGAATCTATGAATTTATTCTATAGTTGGTTAATGGCATTCGTGATTTTATATACAAAGACGGAGGCGTATAAGTACGCCTCCGTCTATAGTATTATTTCTTGACTTAGCGACCGAATTTGCGGGCTGAGTGAGATGAAGAACTTCGTGAAGGTTGGTTTTGGGAGTTCTCGCTTCGGCTCTTTGTCTGTTCTGATCTGCCTGAAGATCTATTGTTGTTCATATTACGCGAAGGTCGGGTGCTGCCAGAAGGCCGACCGTTGTAGCCTGGACGCGTGCTGTTGTCTGGGCGGCCGTAATTACCGGTCGGACGACTGGGCCGGTTACTGTCCGGTCGGCCATGATTGTTGTCTGGACGATTATGCCCTTCGTTTGGCCGACCGTAATTATTGCCAGGACGATGGTTATAATCAGGGCGCTGGGGAGGGCGAGGACCTTTGCTATGATAGTGATCGCGCATTCCTCCACCAGTCCGGAAAGTCATACCCCAGTATGGACTTCGATCATTATGACCGCGCCGGCGCCACATGCCACCATAGTAGGAGACATATACTTTGGGACGGTCAAAATAGTAGTAGCCATGACGATAGCGGTCGAATATAGGATAGTACCATGCGGTTCGTACCCAGCGTATCGGGCGGAAAAAGTAATCGAGTGTGGAATAGAGTGAATACTGCCAGTCAAAGAGGATACAGCGCAGGTCGGCATCACGATAATTCCAATAACGCCCGTTGTAGTCAGTTGGGCTGTTGATGCTCATAAAGTAATCCAGATTCACCTGATAAGCCCGATCGTATTGTTCGGGAGTCAGATTGAGTTCATAAGCCATTTTGTCTGTAAGGAACCAGGCTTGTTGTCGGGCTTCTTCATAACTCATAGCCTTGGCACAAAAGGCGGTTGTAGTGAGCAGCAGTAGGGATAGTAAGAATCTTTTCATAATGTTCAAAGTTTTGTTGGCTCTCATAGCCGTGTATGTTTACCGGAAGCACAAGATGAGTTCCTCATGGCAAATTTTGAGAAAAACTTTTTAATGGCCAAACGTTTTCTATTGTTTTTCCTATTAGGCAACAATTTTGAAGAAATAGCCTCTTAATTTAACATATTATCCGGTGGTTGCGGGCATAGATGGATTGAACAAGGAGAAATCGGGTCGTCATGTACGGTTATTGCTGACAGAGGTTTTTCCAGTTTTCCAATGGAGCCCGTAGTATGGGCCCTATGGTGAGACCGTTGCGGTTTGCGGATTGGGAGAGTTGGGCTGCGAAAGTTTTCGCTACACCACCGACAAAACATACGGGTAGTTCGGGATGGCTATACGCTAATATATTATTACGGAAGAAATTGTCAAAGGCTTTTGCCAGAAGTTCGTCTATGGCCGGATGTTGTTCGTGTTTCTTCAGAAACGGCACGAAACTGGCGAGGAAGCGATTGGCGAGAGGCTCTTTATAAACGGAGCGGAGTATGTCGTCAATTCCCAAATTGTAAGTCTCAATGAAATCGTCTGTGAGAGTTTGCGGCAGAAGGCGCTTGAATATGCCGGCAATTAACGACTTCCCAAGATATGCGCCGCTACCCTCATCGCCCAGTACGTAACCTAACGGTGAGATGTTGTCTATTATTTTTGTACCATCGAAATGGCAACTATTTGCTCCGGTTCCCAGTATACAGGCGATGCCTGGGGTATGGCCGCAAAGTGCTTGTGCTGCGCAGAGCATGTCTGAATCTACGTGAACTGCAGTGTCCGGAAAGATATTTTCGACAACATTCTTTATTATAGAGCATTGAGGGCCTTTGCAGCCGGCCCCATAGAAATGAACGGTGGTGAGTCGGCTGTCTGCCGGTAATTGGGGCCGCAATTCTGTGCGAAGAATATGATTGATGTCGGCAGAGGACTGCATAAAGGGATTTATGCCCTGCGTGTTGCAGGTCATTAGTACTTCCGAACCATCGGTCAATAGCCAGTCGGTCTTAGTACTTCCACTATCGGAGATTAGTATCATGTCAAGGGGAATTCAATAATATAATATTTCGTCAACAGGTATGTCGTGATTGGAGCAAGGTACAGTCTCCACAATCTGATAGCCGAACGCTACTCCTAATTTATACACATCTCTGAAGAGAGGATGCGACAGCAGTCTGTCGTAATATCCTTTCCCCCTGCCGAGCCGGTGCCCGGCCTTGTCGAAAGCAACTCCCGGAATAATGGCCAGATCTATTTTGTCATAAGCAGTAAAGTCATCGCCCGCAGGTTCCATGATGCTGAAGGATCCAGTTCTGAGATTTTCAGAACCAGTATATTGCCGCAATAGCAGGTTGTTTCCGGAGCAGACTGGCAGGAGTATCTGTTTATCTCTGTACCAGCGCTCCACCAAACTGTGCGTGTCCGGTTCATCCGGCAGAGAGTAAAATAACAGGATGATCTGTGCCTGTTTGAAGACAGGATTTTCCTCCAGTTGTTTCGCAATATGCGCGGAAGCCATTGTCAGTTCCTCTTTGTTTACAATCGTGTTGAGTCGTTTCTTTATCTGTTTGCGCAGTTCCGATTTCATAATGCTATATTAGTGGGACTTTGTCGGGAAGGCCTTGTTTGTATTGAAGAGCGTCTGCGCCTTTATAATGGCCGCGTCTGCGCTATTGGCAAATTGAGTGGCTGCGTTTGTACCTAATGTGTTTTGAATGATGTTTGTAAAGATATGTTCGCGGAATAGACTATGTGCCTCTTTCAGCATGAGGTTGCGCCGTTTCAAACCGTTTTCGTCGGCGTAGGTCGCGAATTGTTCCACCACATTTTGTTTGTCGAGGTATCTTACTATCTCCTGCATCGACTTGAAGCTGGAGAGTTGTTTACGATACTTGTCGGTGAAGGCGTAGGCGAATTCATTGATAAGTCCCGACAGATAGGCTTCCTTGAAGTAGGAGTTCAATCCCGTAGTGTCACGTGGGATGAAGACATCGGGAATAATGCCACCTCCACCATAAACGATTCTGCCTATACGTGTGCGATATTTTGTTCCTGAGGTTTTTATGCTGTCGCTTGAATAGTATTCACCATGCTCGGCTCGCAGAATGAGGTCTTGTTCGTACATTTCCTCGTCGCCCGGCGAATAAGGTTTCTGCAGACAACGACCGGCCGGCGTGTAGTAGCGTGCCTTTGTCAGACGAATCATGGAACCGTCGCTGAACTCAATGGGAATCTGCACGAGCCCTTTGCCGAAGGTGCGGCGGCCTATAACCATCCCTCTGTCATTATCCTGTATAGCGCCTGCAAGTATCTCACTGGCCGATGCAGAAATTTCGTCCACCAGAATTACCAGAGGCATAGACTGGTAGGTGCCGCTACCGTCACTGTTGTATTCTTCGCGAGGTGATTTGCGCCCCAGTGTGTAGACAATCAGGCGATCTTTCGGAAGAAACTCGTTGGCGATCTGTATGGCTGGTGTCATGTACCCTCCCAAGTTGCCGCGCAAGTCTATTATGATGTTCTGCATGCCTTTGTCGTTTAGTGTGGCTAATGCAGCGAGAAATTCGTCGTAGGTGGTTTCACCGAAATTATTGATGCGTACATAACCGGTATTCTTGTTCAGCATATAAGTCGCGTCAATGCTTTCTACCGGCACATCGCCGCGAACGATATTGTAGTTTTTTATGCCGCGGACGCCTGACCGAATGATGCCGAGTTTTACTGTCGAACCGCTCTTTCCTTTCAACCTTTTGCGCGTCTCGTCACTATCAATCTTGGGACCGATGTAATTCTTGCCGTCTATGCTGACAATGCGGTCGCCGGCTTTCAGTCCTACGCTTTCGGAGGGGCCTCCTTCAATAACTCTCACGATGCGTACTGTATCGCGGTATATCATGAATTGTACACCTATCCCTGAGAAGCTGCCTTTCAGTTCCTGCATGGATTGTTCCACCTCTTCCGCTGGTATGTAGACGGAGTGTGGATCAAGTTTCTTGAGTATCTCGGGAATGGCACCTTCTACAATGTTATGAAGATTTACCGTGTCCACATACTGATCTTCTATGATGTGGAACAGACTGTTAAGTTTGTCGCTTGAGTTCAGTATGTTCAGCCTGTTGCCGGAGAAATGATATGCAAAAAAACTACCGATGCCCACACCTATGGCAATACTAAGAGCTACTATAAGCGGGATGAAGCGGAATATCTTTTTATCGGTCATTGTGCGCGGATTTGTTGAAAGTGTAGTTATTGTAGAACCCGTTTTGTCTGCTTTGGATTGCTGCCGTTGTTTATGCCATCGTTATTTTTTGTAAATTATTGTATATATGGCATGAAGGAGACTTCAATTCCAGCTTTACGTAATAGATCTATGCCGTCGCGCAGACGGTAGGGGCGGGCGTATATGACACGCTGGATACCCGATTGTATGATGAGTTTGCTGCATTCTATACACGGTGCGTCTGTAACGTAAAGCGTAGCGCCGTCCGAATTGTTGTTCGAACGGGCTATTTTTGTAATGGCGTTAGCTTCGGCATGTAGAACATACGGTTTGGTCATGCCTTCCGTATTTTCGCAGATATTTTCGAAGCCGGAAGGTGTGCCGTTATAGCCGTCGCTGATAATCATCTTGTCTTTAACGATAAGGGCTCCCACTTGCCGCCGTTCGCAGTAGGAGTTTTCGGCCCAAAGATGTGCCATGCGCAGATAGCGGCAGTCCAGGTCGTGCTGTTTTTTCCATCTCTCCATATCGTGAGTTGTTGTCGGCAGGTCGCAGCGTACCAGTAGGGCATGGGTATTGGGTCGTTTACCGCGGAAAGCCGTGTATAGTTCCATTGGAGGGCGGGTGCCACCTTGTGCGAGAATGTTGCGTCGGAAACTGTCGGCTACTTCGCGATTGAATATCCCTTCTTCTTTGAACTTTCTGAAAGCATCGGCCTCCAATACCTCCGCCCATTTGTAGCTGTAATAGCCGGCCGAATAACCGCCGGCCATGATGTGGCTGAACTGTACGCTCATGCAAGTTTCTACGGGTTGAGGCAGTATGGCCGCAGTTTGCCAGGCCTGATGCTCGAACTCGCGTATGTCTTCGGTCAGTCGCTCTGTCTTTTCGTAAAAAGCCATGTCAAGCAAACCGAACGATATCTGTCGCAGGCAAGCATAGCCGGCGTCGGCATTGCGGCTGGCCACAACCTGCGAGAGCAGTTCGTCAGGAATGGGTTCGCCTGTCTGATAGTGCTGTGCGAATGTTCGCAGAAAATCCTTCTCTACGGCAAAGTTCTCCATGATCTGCGATGGAAGTTCTACAAAATCCCATAGAACGTTTGCACCGCTTAGAGACTTGTACCGTGTCATGGCAAACAAGCCGTGGAGAGCATGACCGAATTCATGCAACAATGTTTCCACTTCACTTAGCGATAGAAGAGAAGGGGTCTCGGCAGTAGGCTTAGTCAGATTGGCGGCAATGACGATGTGCGGACGACTGGTTATGCCCCATTCCTCTTTGAAGTTGGTCATCCAGGCACCGCTTTGTTTACTCTCTCGTGGAAAGAGATCCAAGTAGAGTACGCCGAGGAAGGAACCGTCGGCATCGCAGACTTCGAAGGCTTTCACATCTGCATGATATACGGGTATATCAACATTTTCCTTGAAACTGATTCCATAAAGCATGTGTGCGAGGCCAAATACGCCGTTTACGACCTTCTCCTGCTGGAAATAAGGGCGTAACGTTTCTGCGTCAATGCCATAACGTTCCTTGTTGAGGAGGTAGGCATAGTGGGCATAGTCCCAAGGCTCGAGATTGAAGTCGGGGCCTTCTGTCTGTCGGGCCTGCGCACTTATATCGTCTATTTCGACTAAAGCTTTTGGGCGAAAACTTACCAGCAGGCTGTCGAACAGCTCCTTTACGGCCTGCCGGCTGCCGGCCATGCGATATTTCAGCATCAAGTCGGCATAGGTTTTGTAACCAAGTAATTGTGCTTTTTCTAATCGCAGATTGACGATTTCGCGTACAACCTCTGTGTTGTCATATTCGTTACCTTGTATGCACTTGGTGTTTTGCGCCATATAAAGGCGGTGGCGCAGATCGCGGCGGGTAGAGTAGGTGAGGAAGGGACCGTAGCTCGGGGCATGAAGTGTAAAGACCCATCCGTCGAGTCCGCGCTCGCAGGCTGTTTCGCGGGCCTGCTCCTTGACGCGTTCCGGCAGTCCGTCGAGGTCTTCCGCTTGCGTGAGGTGAAGCACGAAAGCATTGGTCTCTTTCAACAGGTTTTGTGAGAATTTGAGCGTGAGTGTTGCGAGGCGTTCCGATATTTCCGAGTAACGTTTGGCCTTATCGGGCGGTAGCAATGCGCCACTACGTTCGAAACTCTCATAGGTCTTCTTCAATAACATGCGGTCCTCGTCGTCCATAGACTTGTCGGCGCAGTCTTTGTATACGGTTACTACGCGTTCCAATAGAGCCCGATTGTGCATGATGGCCAATTCATGATTTGACAGAATGGGACTTATTTCGTTCGCCAGTTCGTCAAGCTCATCGCAGGTATCAAGACCTAACATGGTATACAGGTATGTCGTGGCACGTTTAAGTCGCGTACCGCTGCTTTCCAGTCTTTTTATCGTGTTCTCGAATGTCGGTGCTTCCGCTTGGGCAATTATAGTATCTATTTCAACTTTTTCCTCCTGTATGCCGCGTTCAATCTCGCGCCGGATGTCCTCAATGCAAGGTGGCTGGTCGAAGGGAAAGGTGTGATGGGGGGTGGCGTATAGGCCGTTGAAGCTAAACATTTCAGTATAGTTTATATTGCACACAAAGGTACGTAAAATCGTCGACACTGCACGTGACAATGACAAGAAAGTGCGTTTGCCAGTTTTTTTAACATCTTTCGTTCGTCTGAATCATAGAAATTTTGTTCTTGATATATTATGTTTCATTTTTGCGTATGTAATTGATATTTATATATGTTATGATGAAAGATATTGTGATTTTCTTATGATTTCATGAAAGAAAAAGCCATAGACATATTTCTCTCTATGTGTTAGGGTAAAAAGTAATACTTGGCCTCAAAAAAGTACTTATTCGTGTAAAAAATCCAAGTAATGCTTTTCGTAATACGAAGTAGTGCTTTTTAGAGAGAATATAGGAGTTGATTCGGATAAACTGTTTTACGATGGAATGGGGGCTTTGAGAAAACTGGAGTATGTATTATAATAATTCTATATGTCTTTTTATCTGCGAGTTATGCTGAAAGAAAATGTATAGGTCTTAATCGAATAATGATAGGAATAAATTTCGCGATTTGTTATTTACTGCGCCCCGTTCTTTTTTAGTCATTATCTTTCAGTATAATGTTTTGATTATCTGACTAATTGAAGAAAATGAAATGTTTTATTCTCATAAGTTTTTTATATAAAAACAGCCATTCCGTCGAAAGGTTTGGCCGTACTGAATATTTCCTTTTATGTGCATATTGCAACTATACGTAACTCATATCGTTTGTTATTGCTATAATTCGGATATAGGGTACGGCTCATTGAAATATACAATATTATTTATTTTAATGAGAATGTAAGTTCCGATTAACTTTTTTGAATTTCCAATAGTTATATACGTGACCGTATTTCCTTTTTATACTTTTGCCGCATATAGCCTTTTCAGTCCGTTTTGAACGTGTTATGCGGACTTGAAAACATCTCCTGCTGTCGTTATCTCATCTTCAAATTTATTTTTTTGTCTATTTCTCCCTTTGTTTCATTTATTTTTACGATATTTGCCTAATAAAATAATAAAATCTTAATAATGAAGTTTACCGCACAACAAATAGCCAGTTTGCTGAATGGTCGTATTGAGGGTGATCCTGAAGCTACCGTCCAGACTTTCGCCAAGATAGAGGAAGGCGTGGAAGGTGCCATCTCTTTCTTGGCCAATTCCCATTATGAACATTATATCTATGAAACTGCGGCTTCAGTGGTACTTGTTAATGAGGACCTCGCATTGTCTCGTCCGGTGAAGGCTACGCTTATTCGCGTGCCGAATGCCTATGAGGCTATCGCGCATCTGCTTAGTTTTTATGAAAGTGCCACAGAAAAACGGAAAGGCATTCATTCTCTTGCCTGCGTATCTGAGAGTGCCGTTGTTGGGGAGGATTGCTACATCGGTCCGTTTGTTTATATTGGTGAGAATGTCCGCATAGGTCACGGCACACAGATATATGCCCATACGGTAATTGAGCAAAATGCTTGTGTGGGCGATAATTGTATTCTATATCCTAATGTGTCGGTTTATCACGACTGTATTGTCGGCAATAAGGTGATACTTCATAGCGGTTGCGTCATCGGAGCCGACGGATTCGGCTTTGCACCGGCTGCCGACGGCTATGAGAAGATACCTCAGATAGGTATCGTCACGATAGAGGATAATGTGGAAATAGGTGCCAATACTTGTGTGGATCGCTCTACGATGGGATCGACTTATGTACGTAAGGGGGTAAAACTGGATAATCTTGTGCAAGTTGCCCATAATTGTGATGTAGGTTCTCACACCGTAATGTCTGCTCAGGTCGGTGTAGCCGGTTCCACTAAGATCGGCGAGTGGTGTATGTTTGGTGGGCAGGTCGGCATAGCTGGCCATGCCGTCATCGGCGACCGCACCAAAAGCGGCGCACAGGCCGGCATTGCCGGCAGCATCCGCAAGGGCAACGTAACCGTGCAGGGATCGCCGGCGATTGATGCCAAACTCTTTGCGCGCGCGAGCGTAGCTTATAAGCATTTGCCTGAGATGTATGCCGAGTTTAACCGGATGAAAGAAGAATTAGAACAACTGAAGAAATTAATACAACCATAATATATTTTTGACAGAGCTATGTCTAAGCAGAAAACATTGAAAGGCAGTTTTTCGCTTTGCGGAAAAGGTCTCCACACGGGGCTTAACCTTACAGTGACCTTTAATCCCGCACCCGAGAATCATGGCTATAAAATACAACGGATAGATTTGGAGGGAATGCCCGTCATTGAGGCGATAGCAGAGAATGTTGTCGATACATCACGCGGTACAGTTGTGGCGAAAGGCGATGTACGATGCAGTACCATCGAACACGGTATGGCAGCTCTTTATGCGTTGGGTGTGGACAATTGCCTGATTCAGGTCAATGGTCCCGAGTTTCCTATTCTTGACGGCAGTTCCAAACTCTATGTTGAGAATATCAACCGTGTAGGGATTGAGGTGCAGAATGCGCCAAAGGATTTTTATATTATAAAGAAGAAGATAGAGTTTCGCGACGATGCTACCGGTTCCTCCATCATTATACTTCCGGATGAGCAATTCTCTATAACGGCGATGATTTCTTTTGATTCTCAGTTCATCAACAGTCAGTTCGCCACGCTTGACAATATGGAGGATTTCGCCGGTGAAATAGCTTCGGCGCGCACTTTCGTATTTGTGCGCGAGATAGAACCGCTGTTACGGGCCGGACTTATTAAAGGCGGTGATCTGCAAAATGCCATTGTCATCTACGAAAAACAAATTCCTCAGGAAGACCTTGACCGTATGGCAGACTTCATGCAGGTGGAGCGCAAAGACGCTACCAAACTGGGCTATCTGAACGACCGTCCGTTGGTGTGGCAGAATGAACCCGCCCGCCACAAACTTCTTGACATCATAGGCGATATGGCTTTGATTGGCCGTCCCATTAAGGGACGCATTATTGCCACGCGTCCCGGACATACCATCAACAATAAGTTTGCGCGGCAGATGCGTCGTGAAATTAGGGCTCACGAAATACAAGCGCCTAATTATGTTCCTAATGATGTGGCGTTGATGGATGTCAACCGCATCCGCGAATTACTCCCGCACCGTTATCCCATGCAGTTGGTCGACAAGGTAGTAGAGATGGGCGCCAACTATATCGTGGCCGTGAAAAACGTGACTTCTAACGAAGCCTTCTTCCAGGGACATTTTCCGCAGGAACCTGTTATGCCTGGTGTCCTGCAGATAGAGGCCATGGCCCAGTCCGGTGGTCTGCTTGTGCTTAACTCCGTTGAGGAACCAGAGCGCTGGAGTACGTATTTCCTGAGAATCGACGATGTGAAGTTCCGTAAAAAAGTAGTTCCGGGCGATACACTTTTATTTAAGGTGGAACTGGTGGCTCCTATTCGTCATGGTATCTCTACGATGCGCGGCTTTGCCTTTGTGGGCGAAACGGTAGTGATGGAGGCTACGTTCACCGCGCAGATTGTAAAGAACAAATAAGATGTGCCAAGATTGTATTTTCAAAAAATAATGAATATCCTTATCTGATATGAGCAATATAAGTCCCCTTGCATATATACATCCCGAGGCTGTTATCGGTGAGGGATGTGAGGTAGGCCCTTTCTGCTATATTGACAAAAATGTAGAGATTGGCGCTAACAATCGTCTGATGAATAGCGTGACATTGTTATCCGGAACCCGTATGGGGAGTGGGAATGTCGTTTTTCCTGGTGCCGTAATCGGTGCGGTTCCTCAAGATCTGAAGTTCAGAGGTGAGGAAACGACTGCTGAGATAGGTGACAATAATACGATCCGCGAGAATGTAACCATCAACAGAGGTACGGCCGCCAAAGGGCGTACTGTCGTTGGCAGCGGAAACCTTCTGATGGAGGGAATGCATGTGGCCCATGATGTTTGCGTGGGCAACGGTTGCATCATCGGTAATTCTACAAAATTAGCGGGTGAAGTTATACTCGACGATTTTGCTATACTGAGCGGAGGTGTACTTGTTCATCAGTTCTGCCACATCGGAAGTTATGTTATGGTTGGTGGCGGTACGCGTACGGGACAGGATGTGCCGCCTTTCACGATGGCGGCGCGCGAGCCGGTAGCCTATTGCGGTTTGAATCTTGTAGGACTGCGTCGTCGTGGCTTTGCTCCCGAGTTGATAGACAACATACATAATGCTTATCGTATAATTTACCAGCGTGGAAAACTGCGTGAAGAATGTTTGGCCCAAGTCGAAGCAGAGGTGCCTATGAGTAAGGAAATTGAGTATATCCTCGATTTTGTCCGCAATTCCAAACGAGGTATTATTAAATGATAGTATTCAGCTGTATCCCTTTAAGGTCGAATGAATAAGATAGACTTGATAAATAGAACAATATGCTTTTCAGAATAAAATTCATATCAGACGAGGTCGATGGTTTCTTACGTGAGATAAAAATTGACAGTGATGCAACATTTCTTGATCTTAATAAAATAGTATTGCAGTCGTGCGGATATCCTGACGACCAGATGACTTCTTTTCATCTTTGCAATGAAGAGTGGGAACGTTGTGAGCAGGTAACCCGCGAAGATATGGGGGAAATCGGACAGAACGATGATAATCTGTACTCGATGGCCGATACGCCTCTTGCCAGTCTGATTAGTGACGCTGGTCAAAAACTAGAGTTTGTGTTTGATCCTTTTTCTGAACGTTCCTTCTATATGGAAGTAAAAGAAACTATTCTCGGCGAACATCTTGCTCAAGCGGAAATAACTCGTTCTGTAGGTGAGGCACCAGTGCAAATAGAAGATATGGAGCTGGAGGTTGTGCCTAAGACAGGTAAAGGGACAGACTTCTTTAGTGAAGACGAGGCGGGTGAGTTTTACGGCGACAATCAATTCTCAGATGACGAGTTTGATCCTGAAGGTTTTGAATTTAGTGAAGACTCTCCTTATTGAAAACGTTAATAGTTATATTAGGTCCGACATGTGTCGGCAAGACAGAGTTCAGCCTGCAAATGGCGGAACTCTTTTCGTCTCCCATACTAAATGCTGATTCGCGGCAACTTTATCGCGACATACCTATTTGTACGGCAGCTCCTACAGCTGAGGAACGTCGGCGCGCCAAGCACTATTTTGTCGGTACGCTGGCGCTGGACGAATATTACAGCGCGGCGCAGTACGAAGCAGATGCTTTGAAAGTCTTGGATAAACTCTTCGCCCATCAAGATGTTGTGGTCATGAGTGGTGGTTCCATGCTTTATATTGATGCCGTGTGTCAGGGAATAGATGATATTCCGACCATAAACAGCGATATTCGTGAGTGGATGCGCAGTAGGTACGAGCATGAAGGATTGGATAGCCTTGTTGAAGAATTGCGCGAATTTGATCCTGAATATTATAGAATATGCGATCTGAAGAATCCCAAGCGAGTAGTTCATGCTTTGGAGATCTGTCACCAGTCCGGTCGTACTTATACCTCATTTCGCATAGGTAAAACGAAGGTACGGCCTTTTAATGTCTTGAAAATAGGTTTGGAGCGCGAACGGCAAGAATTGTTTGCCCGTATCAACTGCCGCGTCGATAATATGATGGCGGCCGGATTGCTGGACGAGGCGCGCAGTGTATTGCCATGGCGCAATCAGAATTCGCTCAACACTGTAGGATTCAAGGAACTATTCAAATATCTTGACGGGGAATGGGAGCTTGATTTTGCTTTGGAAAAGATGCGTCGCAACACACGCGTGTATGCTAAAAAACAGATGACTTGGTTCAAGAAAGACGCGAGCACACACTGGTTCCGACCAGACAAAGCAGACGATATAAGATATTTTATAAAAAAACAGCTTGGCGGGCAATTCTAAATGAGTATTTTTGCAGAGTTATATAGTAGTTGCGCCACACCTGTAATGGTTTTGGCGTGCACAGGTAACGGAATGTTTTCTGAACCTTTTCAGGCGTCTTTTCGAGTGACGAATAAAATTGAACTATGACTGATAATGACAACTCCGAAAAAAAAGGCTTTTTAAGTAAAGTTTTCTCATTTTTTGCGTTTATATTGCGCGGTTTAGCTCGGATGGTCCGTTGGTATCTCCGATTGTATAAGGGCCGGCGCTGGTGGTTTAAGCTGATTGTGGCGCTACTTTCTTTCTTCATCCTGATAGCGTTCTTTATTTTTGCCGTAATGGTAAATCTCTTCTGGTTGTTTGGAAAGTCGCCTTCGGCTTATGAGATTATGCACCCCAAGAACCCCGAAGCCTCTTTGATATATTCTGCAGACGGAAAGGTCATAGGAAAATTTTTTGACGAAAACCGGCAGTCTGTCTCTTATACCGACATCAACAATGCATTCTTCCAGGCATTGGTGTCCACCGAAGACGAGCGTTTTTATGAACATAATGGCGTAGATTTCAAGGGAATGCTGGCAGCAGTCAAGGACGCTGTCGGCGGTCGTGCCCGCGGCGCATCTACTATATCCCAACAATTGGTGAAGAATATGTTTCGTATTCGCACCAATACTGAGTACGGTACCGGTCTGATCGGCAAAATACCTGGTATGGGCATTGTCATCATGAAGACCAAGGAAATGGCTATCGCCGTGCAACTGGAAATGCTCAACGAGAAAGACAGTATATTGACAATGTATGCCAATACCGTGGATTTCGGTTCCAATGCGTTCGGCATTAACACTGCGGCCAGGACTTATTTCGACAAAGCGCCGTCAGAACTCAGAGTGGAAGAAGCAGCGGTACTGGTAGGCTTATTAAAAGCCACCTCAACCTATAATCCCCGTATCAATCCCCAGCAGAGTCTGTCGCGTCGTAATGTGGTGCTTGAGAATATGTATAATCATCGGCGTGACATGGTTAAGCATTATGGCAAGGCTTGTATAGAGACGAAAGAGCAGCTCGACTCCTTGAAAAAACTACCCATAAAATTGAACTTCAATGTAGAGACCGCCTATGACGGACAGGCCCTCTATTTTCGTCGGGCCGTAGCCGATTATATCAAGGAGAATAGTCCTAATCTTGATCCTTACACCGATGGTCTGAAGATATATACGACAATCGACACCCGCCTGCAGCGTTATGCCGAAGAGGCTGTTGTGGAACAGATGAAGAAGGTGCAAAGCAGTTTTGACTCGCATTGGAAAGGATTGGGAGAACCTTGGCGCGACGAAAAAGGGCAGCTTATTCCGAATTTTATAGAGAATATTGCGCGTGAGACCTCTGCCTATAAGAATCTGAGAGCCCGTTTCCCGTCGTCGCCCGATTCGGTGGACTACTACATGAACCGGCCTCATGCTGTCAAGCTCTTCGACTATGAAGGCGGACACGTAGAAAATATCAGTACCATGGACTCCATCCGTTATATGGTAAAGTTCATGCACACCGGTTTTGTTGCCATCGAGCCTTCTACGGGACAGGTGAAGGCATACGTGGGCGATGTGGATTTCGACACGTGGAAGTACGATAAAGTCCGTTCCATGCGTCAGCCAGGCTCCACCTTCAAACTTTTCGTCTATGCAACGGCGATGAAACAGGGATGGACACCGTCGGATGCGCGCTTGAAGGATTCTTACATACGTATGGAAGTATACGATGCCAAACGCGACACTACGACAATATGGCAGCCTCATAATGCCAACGGCCATTTCTCCAATGCCAATTTGCCGTTGCGTTCTGCCTTTGCTCAAAGTGTCAATACTATAGCGGTCAAACTGGGCCAGGAAGTCGGCATAAGGAATGTCGTGGAGACAGCTCACGATATGGGCATAGAGTCTCCGCTCAATGAAACACCGTCCCTCCCGCTGGGGTCGAGCGATGTGAATTTGCTCGAACTCGTCAGCGCCTACGGCACAGTGGCCAACGACGGCGTACATGTAGCGCCGGTGCTTGTAACGAAAATCGTTGACCGCGACGGCAATGTCGTATATGAAGCGGCGCCGACGCGTACCAAGGCGCTTGACGAGCGCTCCGCCTTCTTCATGCAGAAGATGCTTGAAGCCGGCGTGCGCGACGGTGGCGGAACCTCACAGACACTCGGTAGCGCCACCTATCTCGGACGCTTTAACGGAAAGATCGATTTCGGTGGCAAGACCGGTACCTCCAACAATCATTCCGATGCCTGGTTTGTCGGCGTGACGCCCGCGCTGGTAGGCGGAGCATGGGTCGGTGGTGAATATCGCAGCATACATTTCCGCTCCGGCAAACTGGGACAAGGCAGTCGCACTGCGCTGCCCATTTTCGGCCTGTTCATGAATAAGGTACTGAACGATCCGGTCTTTGCCTCCCGTTATCTGAAACTCTACAAGTCAGCCCCCGAGGGCGTCGACGCTTCCATGTACAACTACTCGTATGTGCCCGTTGAAGCGGAGCCGGACTCTTTACTCTCCGACAGCATCGGCGACATCGGCGGTTACGATTTGCCCGACGGCGAACAGCCGGCCGACGCCTCCGACAGGCTCGGTTCGGGCACTCTGCAAGGAGGAACGGAACATTCGTCGGGCTCGGAGACGCAGCAGGAGTATTTCGACTGAACATTATAATGCTATTGTCCTTCTATAAGTCACAAGGTAATGGAAAATAGGTATACGGACAGGAGAGAACGGAGAAACGGACCTGGTGTTGGGGCGCCGGCGTTCCGGTCTGCACAGCCTTACGTAATTTGAAACCTGCATGAAAAGGGCGACGAAGCGTTCGGAGGAGGAACTCTTCAATACTTTCACTCATACAGCCGGCGTTGTGTTTGCGCTCGTCGGCGCTTTTTTCGTCATTGTCCCCGGTTGCAAAACAAACTGGGCCATGGGATTCGGCACGACGGTATTTGTGGCGGGCATGTTATTCATGTACATTTGCAGTACGCTTTATCATTGGAGTGTCGGGAACAAGCGAAAACGACTATGGCGTATATTCGATCATGCAAGCATCTACGTGATGATAGCAGCCTCCTACACGCCTATATGTCTCGGTATAGTGAGCGGTGTGCGCGGCTGGGCACTTTTCGGTCTGCAATGGGCCCTTGCCGCGGTGGGCGTCGTTTTCAAGATTCGCTATACGGGCCGCTATCCGCGCCTGTCGCTGATTACGTATCTGGCCATGGGGTGGAGCATCGTCTTCGTCGCGCCGTCGGTTTTCACGCGATTGCCTGCTTCCGCCTTGTGGGCCATTTTGGGCGAGGGCATAGCCTACACATCCGGCACCTACTTTTTCGCGCACGACGGGCGCCGCTTCTTCCATGGCGTCTGGCACATCTCGGTGCTTCTTGGTTCTGTCTTTCATTGGTTCGCTCTGCTTCTCATCCTGCGGAGCTGAGTATGGAAGTGCGGGCACGCCTTTGAGGCAAATTCATCGGTACCGGTATGAAAAGTGGCAAGGCATCCCACAAAAGTGGGGCGCCTTGCCACTTTTGTGGGATGCCTTGCCACTTTCGCTGCGCGCCTCGTCCGATGAGGGGGCGATAAGGGTGCGGGCGACGGGGAGCGGCGGCGTCAGTCCTTGTTGTTGCGGCCTTGTAGCAGATGGCGGTTGATGTATTCCTGAATGCGCTCCTTGTAGCTGTCGGATATGGGAATGCGTTTGTCGCCGAACACGATTTGTCCGCGCTCCATGACCGTTATCTTGTTCATGTTGACGATGAACGAGCGGTGAATACGCTGAAAGGCGGACGAGGGCAGGAAACTTTCGACAGTGCGCATGGCCGTAAGCGACAGCACGGGCTTGCGGCTGCTTTCGAGGTATATCTTCACATAGTCCTTCAGACCTTCGATGTAGAGGATGTCATCGAAGCATACGCGGATTATCTTGTAGTCGCTTTTCACAAAGAACCCGTCGCTTTCGGCCGGCGGCACGATCGGGGGGGCGGTCTCCTCGTTGGTGGCGAGATGGCCGAACCATTTCGCGGCCTTGTTGGCGGCAGCAAGGAAGTCTGCGTAACTGATGGGCTTGAGCAGGTAGTCGATGGCATTTACCTTGTATCCGTCAATGGCATATTGGCTGAAAGCCGTGGTAAAGACAATCCGCGTTTCTTCACCCACGATTCTGGCGAAGTCCAGACCGCTGAGTTCCGGCATCTGGATGTCGAGAAAAAGCAGGTCAACGGGGTTATCGCGCAATCCGCCCATAGCCTCTATGGCGCTTGAGTAGCTGCTGCAGTGATGCAGAAATGGAGTTTTCTGTACGTAGGTCTCTAACAGACGGACTGCCAGTGGCTCGTCGTCAACGATGGCACATGTAAGAGTCATGTTTGAAGTTTTTTGTCAGATGAAGTGCTAATGGATATGATGGAGGCGTAGGTACCGGTGTCGTGGCTCGACGGGCCGTAGTGCCAGTGGTAGCGGCCGGCGTAGGTATGTTCGAGCCGTCGGCTTACCTGCTTGAGGCCTATACCGCCGGGGCTTTTGTCAGAACTGTTCTTCGGATGGTTGCTGTTGATACAGCTGAAGGTGATTTCACCGTCGGCGGTAGCATGGAGTTTGATGTGAATGAAACTTGGTTTGATAGGGCTGATACCATGCTTGAAGGCGTTTTCAACCAACGAGATGAATATGAGCGGTGCTACCTGTATGTCGTTGTTCTTGGGGTAGTCCACATCGAAACTCACCTCTACATTGTCGGCCAGCCGTATACGCATGAGCGCCGTGTAGGTCTTGAGAAACTCGGCCTCGCGCTGTATGCTGACGAATGGTACCTGGTTTTCGTAGAGCACGTAGCGCAGCAGATGGCTGAGCTGCTCGATGGCCTGCTGCGCGCGCTCGGTGTCGAAGGCCGTGAGCGAGTAGATGTTGTTGAGCGTATTGAGAAGGAAGTGCGGATTTATCTGATTCTTGATGTTCTGTAGCTCGGCTTCCCGCAGTCTCAGTTCGGCCTCCTGCTGGGCGGCCTCTACTTTATGCCATTGCAGACTGAGGCGGACGGTCAAGGCAACAAAGGTGATGAAAAGCAACGAGATGGCACTGCGAATCTGGAATGTGATGTAGAAAATAGGTGGGGGCGGAGCGTGGCGGTGCCTTGGTCTTTTGAAATCAGGAGCGGGCGGACACAATAGGGTATAATATTCGCGGCTGAGCAATACGGCCGCAACAAAGAGAAGATTGAATATTACAAAAGTCTTGTACTTCTTGCTCTTTATCACGTATCGGGGAACAAGGTACAGGTAGTTGAGATAGAAAATGGCGCAAGAGGATAACGGAAAGTAGAGGCGCCGGAAATAGCGTACCCAGTCCACTGTCTCGTCGTTCCAGCGAAAGAGTAGGGGCGACGCCACAACGTAGGCCCAGATACATATATGTATGATGATTTCTACGTTGCGCTCTATGGGTGCGCTGCTTAGTTTCTTTTTCATGACGGTGTCGGTTGGAGAAAACGCGGAACGCCGCTTCCGGACGGATTATAGCGCGCCGGTCTGCGGCGGTACGATTTGATTTTCGATGTAAAAGTACAAGTTTAGTGTCATTTCACGTTCATTTGAGTTATATTTCTTTGACAGCAATCGACAAACGTGCTTTTTTTGTCGATGAAAGCGCGGCGGAACAGAATAAATGAAAACAGCCAGAGGTAGCTAAGCAAACATTCATGCTCCTCCGGCTGTTTTTTGTGAGAATCGTTCCGCTTGTTGACAAAAAGGCTGATTGGGCCTCTGCCTATTTCTTATGGCGGTTAGCCCGTCGTGTGCGGATGTCAGCTTTCTTCTTGGCGGCACCCGATCCGTGCGAGCCGGTAATGTATCCTTTCTTCTTGGCTTTGGTCTTAGTCTGCTCCGGATTTTTGTTAGGAGCTTTCAACTTAGTCCCTTTGAATACAATGCCGCCCGTCATGGCGCGGGCAATCTCTTCGGCTCCGGCCTTGCGGGACACGGTAGAATCCGTAGAGAAGGCAGTGGGTGTTTCCGCAGTGGAAAGCGTACATTCTGTACTGTCTGTTGCCATGGCTTGGTGGTTATGACGGATTTGTAATCAATGATGGAAAAGACGTATGCCGGTAAAGGCCATGGCTATGCCATACTTGTCGCAGGTTTCGATGACATTGTCGTCGCGGACACTGCCGCCGGCCTGTGCCACAAACTCTACGCCGCTATTGTGTGCGCGCTCGATATTGTCGCCAAAGGGGAAGAAGGCATCTGAGCCGAGGCATACGCCAGTGTTGCCGGCAATCCATGCTTTCTTTTCTTCACGCGTGAGTACTTCGGGTTTTTCTTTGAAGAAATTCTGCCAGGTGCCTTCGGCGAGTACTTCCTCATAGTCGTCTGAGATGTAGATGTCTATCGTGTTGTCACGGTCTGCGCGTCTGATACCGTCTACCCAAGGCAGATTCATCACTTTGGGATGCTGGCGCAGCCACCAGATGTCCGCCTTGTTACCGGCCAGACGGGTGCAGTGGATGCGGCTCTGCTGCCCTGCACCTATACCGATAGCCTGTCCGTCCTTGACATAGCATACGGAATTGCTCTGGGTATATTTGAGCGTGATTAGCGCTATTTTCAAATCGCGTTTGGCCTCTTTCGTGAAGTTTTTGTTCTGTGTCGGGATGTTTTCGAAGAGGTTGTCGCCCGTAAGGGCTATTTCGTTGCGCCCCTGCTCAAAGGTGACACCGAACACTTGCTTACGTTCGATGGCTGCGGGAACATAATCCGGGTTGACCTTCAGTATGTTGTAGGTTCCCTTTCGTTTGGCGCGGAGTATCTCGAGTGCTTCGGGGGTAAAATCGGGTGCAATGACACCGTCGCTCACTTCGCGTTTAATCAATAAAGCCGTGGGAAGGTCACAGGTGTCGGACAGAGCTATGAAGTCGCCGTAGGACGACATGCGGTCGGCACCGCGTGCACGTGCATAGGCAGTGGCGATGGGGGAGAGGGGCTCCTTTAGGTCGTCTACGAAGTATATCTTTTTCAACGTGTCGCTCATTGGAAGTCCGATTGCCGCACCTGCGGGCGAAACATGTTTGAACGAGGTAGCGGCAGCAATACCGGTAGCTGCCTTAAGCTCACGTACTAATTGCCATCCGTTGAGTGCGTCGAGAAAGTTGATATATCCCGGGCGGCCGCCCAATACTTCAACAGGCAACTCACCTTCTTCCATATAAATGCGTGAGGGCTTCTGATTGGGGTTGCAACCGTACTTTAGGGTCAGTTCTTTCATTGTATGTATTTTTTTGATGTTTGTAATTTATCGTTGGGTATTTTTGATTCTATCGCGAATAGTCGGATTTTACCTTTGGATATGCAAAGGTAATATTTTTCTGACTTTTTGCCACCGCTTTCAATAAAAACAAGCGGATGTGCATTACTGCAACATCCGCCTGCGATTAGTATTTTCTATAAATAAGTCTATTGCGAGCCATGTTCCCTGTAAGGAATGACTGCGGGGACTTATTCGCTTTAGCAAAGTTTGCGGGCACCGTCACCGATGACTACATCGATGATGACGGGCTTCTTTCCATATTTTTCTTCGAACTTCTCTACGGCTGTCTTGCAGAAGTTGTCGTAAAGCTCGTCGGCAACGAGGTTGATGGTGCAGCCGCCGAAGCCACCACCCATGATGCGCGATCCGGTCACGCCGCATTCGCGGGCAATATCGTTGAGGAAGTCGAGTTCTTCGCAGGATACTTCATAATCCTTGGAGAGACCTTCGTGCGTCTCATACATTTTCTGTCCGACGGTCTCGTAGTCGCCTATCTCCAAGGCACCGCATACGGCCAGTACGCGATAGTATTCGCCTACTACGTATTTAGCACGCTTGTAGTCCTCCTCGGAGATCTTATCCTTCACGTTTTCAAGCATTTCCCAGTTGCAGTCGCGTAGTGTCTCGATGCCGAGTTCCTTGGCAACGCGCTCACAGGAATTACGACGGTCGTTATAAGGCGAGCCTACAAGAGCATGCTTTACGCAGGAATTGACGAGGACAAGTCTGTAGCCCTTCGGGTTCCAGGGGAAATACTGGAATTCGCCGCTGCGGCAGTCAAGGCGCATGAGGTTGCCGGCCTTACCGTGGCAGGAGGCGAACTGGTCCATAATGCCGCAGTTTACGCCGATGTATTTATGCTCGGTAGCCTGTCCGACTTTGGCCAAGGTCATGCGGTCAATGTCGCCTTTGCCGAAGAGATCGTCCATAGCGAAGGCGAAACAGCTTTCAAGTGCTGCGGAGCTGGACATACCGGCACCGAGGGGAACATCGCCGGCAAAGGCACAATTGAAGCCCTCAACAGGTACGCCGAGTGCCATCATTTCGCGGCAGACGCCGAAGATGTAGCGGAAGTGCATGGCGCTGGGCCCCTTCTCATCGTCGAGGGAAAACTCTGCGTAGTCCTTCAGGTCAATAGAGTAGGCGCGCACGATACGTGTACCGTTGGGCTTGATTTCAGCTATCATACCTTGCTGGACTGCGCCGGGGAAAACGAAACCGCCATTATAGTCGGTGTGCTCACCGATGAGGTTGATACGGCCGGGAGAGGCATAAACATTACCGGTAGTGCCGTCGAAGTGTTTGATGAAACGGCTGCGTACATCGTCGATAGTGAGTTTCATGGGGATAGATTTTATTTTATTGTTGGATTCATTAATGGTGGAGGAGGGGCGACTATTACTTCGGCACTGCGGAGTGCGGTTTTCATCGTGAACGTAACAGACGCCTCTCTCCCGTTTATTCAATTGTTCAATTAGCGTGAGTGATTATTCCTCGCGCTTGCTGACGCGGCTGCCGACGAGGGCGTAGAAAAGCAGGTAGGCGGCGCAGAATACGACAACCCAATAGCTCTGGATGTAGCCGACCGCATCGGCGACATTGGCCTGGATAAACATCATGACGGCGCAACCGAATACCATAGTCATAAAGATACCGCTGGCAATGGCGGTGTACTTGCCAAGACCTTCAACGGCCATATTGAAGATGCCGCCCCACATGACAGAGGTGAACAAGCCTACGAGCAGGAATGCGAATATGCCGAGGGGAACAGGCTGCCAAACAATGGACAGGTTACCCCAATTGACGCCGGGGAAGCTGACCTGCACCGTGGAGGGCGCAAACATACCGAAGAGGACAAGCAACAGGGTGATGGTGGAAACGGTAGTAATCATTGCGCGGCTGCTTACCTTGCCACCGATAGTTGCACCTACTATACGACCGATGAGCATCATGAACCAGTAAACGGCAACGAGCATACCGACGATACCGGCCGGTATACCGAGACCTGCGTGGGTCTTGGAGATTTTCTCGCTGGTAACTTCTTTATTTTCTATCTTCTTCTGCGTGGCCGTAATCTCTTTGTCGAGTTTATTTATTTCTTCCGCATTGTTCGTGGCACGTACGCTGTCGATGTTGGTCGTAATGGCTACATAATCTATTGCAGCAGCTTCTGCTGTGATGGCGGAACTTTCGAAATTCTTAAGGATGGCTTCCTTCTTGTTCAGGACATCCTGTGTTTCCGTGCTAAGGTATTGCTGAACGAAATTAGGAACACCGACTTCGATGCCCATGTAAAGGAATATGGCGAGTGCGCCGAGTGCAAAATGGCGGTGGCTCATTGCGCCCTTAATCAGGTTAAGCTGTACGGGAGCCTGCTGCGGTTCCTCTATCTTCGTGAAGATAATGATGACGAAGGCCAATACGAAGATACCCAAGGCTATCATCAGTGCAGGCGTGGCGTCGGCGATTTTCGCTTTCGTCGCATCTGCGATAAGTGCACCCATAAGGATGTAGCAGGCAACTGCTGCGGTGGAGTTGAAAACACCGCCGATCTGTATGAGCTGGTTACCTTTGTTACCGCCACCACCTAATATATTAAGCATGGGGTTTACCACACAGTTGAGAATGCACATGCAGAAGCCGGCGATGAAAGCGCCAACGAGGTAAACGCCGAACACGAGGCCCAAGTTTGCCTGTGCGTCAAGTTGTCCGCTATACCATTGAATAAGAATGCCGACAATACCGATGACAAGTCCGATAAGGGCGGTTTTCTTGTAGCCGTATTTGGCAATAAGCATACCTGCAGGAATTCCCATAACGAGATAGGCGACAAAGTTTCCGTAGTTGCCAATTTGTGCGAGAACGTTAGAGATTTCTCCTTGGTTCTTGATGATGGTTGCCATCGGCGTACACAAATTGGTGACGAAAGCAATCATGGCAAAGAGCGCAATCATGACAATGATGGCTCCCCATTGTTTCTTTGAATTACTCATGGTTTGAATCTAAAATATTTTTGTTAGTGAAAATTATATTTACATTTATTTTCTGAAGATACAAGCTGATGCACTGCCGACCTTATTATTATTCCGTTACGCCGAACTTGTAGATCGTCTTCTGGGTATATACATCGCCGGGCTTGAGCACGACGCTGGGGAAGTGGGCGCGGTTGGGACTGTCGGGGAAGTGCTGTGCTTCGAAGCAGAGGGCGCTGCGACGGCCGAAGGTGGCACCGTGCTGTCCTTTGTAGCCGTCGGCCCAGTTGTCACTGTAGAACTGTACGCCCGGCTCGGTGGTGTAGACCTCCATGGTGCGGCCGCTGACGGGCTCCGTTATCTTGGCTGCGAAAGTGAGCTCGCCCGGTTCCTTCTTGTTGAGCACGAAGCAATGGTCGTAACCGGCGCCGTTCTTTATCTGCTCGTCGTCTGCGTCAATGCGTTCGCCCACGGTGTGCGGTGTGGTAAAGTCGAAAGGCGTGCCCTTCACGCTGCGGATTTCGCCCGTAGGAATGGAGTTCTCGTCGATAGGTACATAAAAATCGGCATTGATTTCGCAAAGCACATCCTCGCAGGTCGGCGTGGGGTTGGCTATACCGGCCAGGGAGAAGAAGCCGTGGCTGGTCATGTTCACAACGGTCTTCTTGTTGGTAGTGCCTTTGTAGTCGATAACCAGTTCGTTGTCATCCGTCAGAGTGTACATCACCGTCATGGAGAGTTCGCCGGGGAACCCTTCCTCATAATAGGCCGATACATAGCGGAGCACAAGGGCGCGTTCGCTTACCTGCTCTGCGTCCCATACGCGGGCATGGAATCCCGTGGGGCCGCCGTGCAGATGATTGGGGCCGTTGTTGATGGCCAGATTGTATTCCTTGCCGTTGAGCGTGAACTTTCCGTGGCAGATGCGGTTGCCGTAGCGGCCCACGAGGGTGGAGAGGAACGGCTCCGGCGAGCTGATGCAGTCGTCGATGTTGTCGTGTCCCTGAATGACATTGGCAAAGTTGCCATTGCGGTCGGGCACCATGATTGCCACGAGTGAGCCTCCGTAGTTCGTCACTGCAACTTCCACTCCGTTAGCGTTATGCAGAAAGTAGAGGTCGGTCTGCTTTCCGTTGATGTCCTTCTGAAAATCCGCTTTCTTCAAGCCCGAAAGCGAAGCCATATTGTTTTCCATGATAATAAGTGTTTAGATTCTAAGGCAAATTTGCTAATAACTTTTGAAAAAAACAAGCATTTGGTAAAAAAATATTGCACTTCCGTCATAGCGGAGGCTTCGGGCGGAGCGGTGAAGCATAGAAACGGTTATTTCATGGTACTCTGTTTATCATCGTCTGGCACCGCGCGATTTTCTGACTTTGCCTGTTTCTTCCTGCACTTCGGGCAGTACCGCCGAGAAATGTTGTCTGAAAAGTGGGACGCCTTCCCACAAAAGTGGCATGCTTTCCCACTTTTGTGGGAAGGCGTCCCACTTTTGTTGAGTCTGCGCATTGGTGCGCGCGATGGAATCAATGCTTGACGTTGGCTTCTTCGAGTTTGTAGTCATATTTACGGTCAGCCACCTTCAATAGGTAAGCAACGAAGAGCGAGAGACAGGCGATGCCGGTAAATATGCACATGGGCAACGTGTAGTCGTAGATCATCGTGGTCTTGCCGTCAACAATTTCTTTTCCTACGATGCAGTAACGTTCGAGTACACTGCCGATGAGCGCCGGTATGCCCCAAAGACCTATGTTCTGGATAAAGAATATGAGCGCGTAGGCCGTTCCCAGTTGCTTCACGGGGAAAATCTTGGCCACGCTGGGCCACATGGCCGAGGGTACGAGCGAGAAGGCAATGCCTAGTATTATCATGAGAACGATGGCTATCCACGAAGCGTGGATAAAAGGCAGGGCATAAATTCCATGTACGAAGATGAGCATGGCCGCACCGAGCATCATGATACTGGCAGCTCGTCCACGTTCGTCTATTATGCCACCGAAGACGGGCGTGAGGAGCAGGGCACCGAGGGCGGGCAGTCCGGCAAACGTTCCGGCCAGCGATTCGCTTACGCCGTATTTGGTAATCATAAGCTCAGTGGCGAATTTCTGGAAGGGGAACACGCAGGAGTAGAAGAGTACGCAGAGGAGGGCGATGAGCCAGAAGCCGGGATTCTTGACAACGGCAACAACATCCTTGAACGAGAATTTCTCGTCTTCACTGCTTTCCGTGGAGATGTGTACTTGCCGGTCGAGTTTCCGGTCTAAGAGCGAGAACGCCAGGAAGGCGACGAGACCGCCCACCAGCAGGATGGCGCCGATGAAAAGCGGCGTGTCAAGGTTCCATGCCTTGGCCACGGGGATAGCCACGGCGTATGCTGCCTGCGAGCCGATGCGGGCAAGGGCCACCTGAACGCCCATAGCGAGGGCCATTTCCTTTCCATGGAACCACTTGGCTATGATTTTCGTGACCGTGATACCGGCAACTTCGGCGCCGACGCCGAAGACGGAATAGCCGGCCGAGGCCATGAATACATCGAGCTTGTAGCCGAAAATCGTCTCGGCGGTACCGCCGAACTGGGTGATGGCGATGTATTCGGCGACGGTGCCGCCTACCATCAGGACGGTGGCCGTTATTCCTGTGAAGCGGATACCGAACTTGTCGAGTATGAGGCCACCCCAAATGAGCATGAGCAGGAACACGTTGAGGAAGCTGTAGGCACCGGTGAACATGCCGAATTCGCCGCTCGTCCAGTGCAGTTCGCCTTCGAGCATACTTTTGAGCGGCGCCATTACATCGTTTACGTAGTAGGCCGCCATCATGGTGAAGGCCACGATGAACAAGGCCGACCAGCGTAGCCAGGCCTTGTCGTTGAGTTTGATGTTTTTGTCTGTTGTCATTATTCGTATTTGTTATTGGTTATATCGTTGGTATACAGGAATATATTCGGTTATTTCTTCAACCATTTGTCGAGCCAGCGGAAGAAGGTGCGCTGCCACAGAATGCCGTTCTGAGGCTTGAGGACCCAATGGTTCTCGTCGGGGAAGAGGAGCAACTGGGCCTCGACACCGCGCATGCGTGCGGCGGCAAAAGCGCTTTGGGCCTGCGTGTATTCGATGCGGAAGTCGCGCTGTCCGTGGATGCAGAGGATAGGGGCGTCCCAGCGGTCAACGTAGAGATGGGGCGAGGTGGCGTAGGCCTTTTGCATTTGTCCCTCGGCGTTTTTCAACCAGGGGGCGGACTTCAGGTCCCAGTTGGGGAACCACATTTCCTCGGTCTCCACGTATTGCTGCTGGGTGTTGTAGATGCCGTCGTGGGCTATGAAGCATTTGAAACGGCCGTCGTGGTTGCCGGCCAGCCAATAGACGCTGTATCCGCCGAAACTGGCGCCGACGGCACCGAGACGGTCGGCATCGACATAAGGCTCCTTGCTGATGTCGTCAATAGCAGAGAGATAATCGCGCATACACTGCCCGGAGTAGTCGCCCGATATTTCCTCGAGCCATTCCATGCCGAAGCCGGGCAAGCCGCGGCGGTTGGGGGCGATGACGATGTAGTCGTTGGCCGCCATGATCTGGAAGTTCCAGCGGAAGCTCCAGAACTGGCTGACAGGCGACTGCGGGCCGCCTTCGCAGAAGAGCAGTGTGGGATATTTCTTGTTAGGGTCGAAATGTGGCGGATATATTACCCAGCACAATTCCTCCTTGCCGTCGGTGGTCTTCACCCAGCGTTCCTTCACCTCGCCGAAGGTGAGGTGGTCGTAGAAGTACTGGTTTTCCTGCGTGAGTTGTCGGGCGGTACCCTTGTCGCCCTTAAGCGCGACGGCATATACTTCATCGGCCTGGCTGATGCTGTGGCGCTTGGCGAGCAGTGTCTTGTTGTCGGCGCCCAGGCCGAGGAGGGTGTAGTCGCATACATCGTCGGTGAGCTGGCGCACTTGTCCCTTGAGGTTGGTGCGGTATATCTGCGTGCGGCCGTGCCATACGCCGGTAAAGAAGAGCGTGCGGCTGTCGCGTGCCCAGCAGAATTCGTTGACGCCGCTTTCGAAGCTCTCCGTCGTATAGGTCTTCTGCCCCGTCGTCAGATCCAGTACGCAGAGGCGGGTGCGGTCACTCTCGTAACCGTCGCGTTCCATGCTGCTCCAGGCGATATAGCGTCCGTCGGGCGAGAACTGCGGGTTCTGGTCGTAGCCCACATTGCAGTCTGCCTGCTGCCGGTTGACGGCCTGCGACTGGAGCGATGCCATTTCGTTGTCGGTGGCAGGCGCCACATAGCCTTCCGGTTTGCAGAGGTTGCGTGTCTGCTTGGTACTAAGGTCATAGAGGAAAATGTCGCTGTCGGTGCTGATGGCGTAGGCCTTGCCCGTCTTTTTGCGGCAGGTGTAGGCGATGCTTGAGGAAGCGGGCGACCACGCGAGCTGCTCGATGCCGCCAAAGGGCAGCATGGGACATTCGTAGGGCTCGCCGGCCAGCAGGTCGGAGGCATTGGAGATTCTGTCGCCGTTAAATTCGGCCACAAAGGGGTGGGGGACGGCCGTAATGTAGCTGTCCCAGTGTTTATACATCAAGTCGTTGATGACCATGCCGCTTGCCTTGGGCAGGTCGGGCTCCTTGGCTGCGATGACGGCATCAGTCGGTACTTCCTTGATAAGGATGATCTTTTGGCCGTCGGGCGAGAAGAGGAAATCGAGCACATCGCCCTCTTCATGTGAGAGTTGACGGCGCCCGGTACCGTCGGGATTCATTTCCCATACCTGACTGCTACCGCCGGCTGCGCTCAGATAGGCTATTTTCTGTCCATTCTTGATGAAAACGGCGCCGCTTTCGCTGTCGGCCGTCTGCGTAAGCTGCCGGCTACTGCGGTCGGCCATGTCCATCGTGTAGAGAACACTATGACTCTTGTTCTCCTTTACACTGTAATAGCTCACGTTGTAGACTGCCGTCCGGCCGTCATCGCTCAGCGTGAAATTACCGATGCGTCCCATGGCCCAAAGGGCTTCGGGCGTCAGACGGTCGGAAGTGAACTTCATGTCGGTCTTGCCGATAAACGGTCGGTCATCGTCAGTGCCGCCGGCGGCTTGTGTCGGCATTGTGCTGGTCGCTGTCATGAGCAGGGCTGTTGCTGTGAGTAAATGTTTTATCGTCATGCTTTGAATGAGGGTTGATAGGGCGTCGTGACGGCGGTTGTCGTGCGGCGCAGATAGTGTTTTCGTTCAGGACCGGACGCAGAGATATTCTCTCCTTGCCGGCATTTCGATTGGAAGTGAGGCGGCGATTGTGGCGCGCTTTCCCACTTTTGTGGCATACCCTGCCACTTTTGTGGGGCTGCTTCCCACTTTTATGCGGTGCGCCGGCGTCAGTAGCGGAAAGCACCGTTGATAAAAGGAACTTATGCCGTATGTCCCGCTAAAAGGCAGGCGCTGCCGTACCTGTTCCGCGGGAAAAAGACGGAGAGGTGCGGCAGCGCCTGCGCATAGGCTTATTTCTTTCTGTTCTTTTGGGCTTCGAGCAATGCCTCCTGCTGTTTCTGCAACGCTTCGAGGCGTGCGGCCAGTCCCTTGGGCTTTTTGTTAGGGTCGTTTTTGTTGGCGCGATAATTGGCCTCGAGTTTTTCCAGAAGCTTGGCATCATCGGTGGTGCGGCGCAGGTACCACATGGTCAGCGCACTGGCCAGCAGGGAGATGAAGTAGTAGTAGTTCAAGCCGGCGGAATACTTGTTGAATATAAAGAAGAACATGACCGGCATGAGGTACATCATCCACTGCATCATCTTCATCTGCTGGGCCTGCTCCGACGACATGGAGTCACGCTGCTGCCTGATGGACATGTGGCTGTACACCAAGTTGGTAGCGCAGAAGAGCAGACAGAACAGACTCAAGTGGTCGCCGATGCCCCAGATATGGGTGCCGAAACTCAAAACACTGTCGTAGGTAGAGAGGTCGTCGGCCCAAAGGAAACCTTCCTGCCGGAGTTCTATGGCGTTAGGTACAAAGTTGAACATGGCTATCCAGATGGGCATCTGAATAAGCATGGGCAGGCAGCCGCCCATCGGACTGACGCCGTATTGCGAGTAGAGGCTCATTACCTCCTGCTGCTTTTTCATGGCGTCTTCCTTCTTCGGATACTTCTTGGATATCTCGTCGATTTTTGGCTTGAGCACGCGCATCTTGGCACTGCTGAGGAAACTCTTGCGCGTAGGCACATATACGATAAAGCGCAGGAGAATCGTGATGAGAAGAAGGACAATGCCCATCGGCAGGCCGAGCTGAGTCAGGAAATCAAACACGTATATGGTGAAGAAACGGTTGATCCATTTGAAGAGCGGCCAGCCCAGATAGACGAGGTCTTCGAGATCCAGATCCTTCTCACCCAGTTTGTCGGCGTCCATGGACTTGAGCAGGTTGAAGCTGTTGGGGCCGAAGAAGAACTGGAGCTGTGTGGCTTTCGTGCCCTGGATGTCGAAGGGAATCTCCATCTCTGCATTGTAGTCCTTGAGGTTGCCGGCGTCGGCGCCCTGGGCTTCTGCCGGAATCTGGTGGCTGCGGACAGTGAGGTCCTGAAACTCGGAAACAGGAGCAATGAGTACCGACGAGAAGTACTGGTTCTTGAAGGCTACCCAGTCGACAGCGCCCTCGGCCTTTTCGGTTTCGTCGCCGAGCTCGTTGAGTTTCTGCGTGTCGTCGCCTGTGAGCTTATAGGTCAAGGCCGAATATTGGTTCTCAAAGTCGTATCCTTTTTCGTGCTGCTTGATCTTCTGCGACCAGTTGAGCTGCAGAGATTTCGTCTGCGTGGTGGCGTATTTGGCCAGGCCCAGTGCGACAACCTCTACATTCAGCATGTATTTGTCGCCCGGGAGAAGACGATAGCGCAGTTCGAGTGCGGCGCCGTTCTTGTCGGCCAGACGCATGGTCACCTGCGTGGAGTCCTTTTGGCCGACAGATTCGAAAATGTAATCGCGTGTATTGATAACACCGTCTTTGGTATTGAGGGCAAGGTTCAGACTTGCATTTTTCTCCTCGTAGAGTAGCAGCGCTGCATCCTTGCCTTCGTGAAAGTCGGCATAGCTCTTGTAATTTTTGAGATATACATTGCCGATAACACCTCCCCGTCGGTTGATTTCTACGATTACGTTATCGTTCTTCAGCGTTACGTGGCCGGCTTTGCCGATGGTATCGATTGCCACAGACTGAGCGGCGAAGAGGGCGGTGGAATCGACCGTTGCGGCTTTGGACGGTTCGGTCTGCTTTGCCGGAGCGGCGGCATCGACCTTTGACTGCACCTGCTCGGTGACGGGAGCAGTCTTGCGCTGCGGTTGGTTATTGGAGTTGTAGTAACTGAATCCGATAAGAACAGCTACGATTAGTACTAATCCTGTAATGGTATTTTTATCCATTGTTTTGAGATGATTCTTTATAGCTGAAACGTAGTAGTCGGCCCGTCATCGGTTAATGTCCGAAGCGGGACACCTCACCGAGGATAGTACGGAACCGCCTGCTACCGTTTCCAAGCCTGCCGGGATGAGGGCGGCAGGTTGTCGCTTATTTCTTGGACTTATCGCTCTTGGCCGTGATGGCAGCCTTGACAAAATCGAGGAACAGAGCGTGAGGCTTCAATACCGTGCTTGAGTATTCGGGATGGAACTGGGTACCAATATACCATTTCAGTTCGGGAATCTCCACTATTTCCACGAGGTCGCACTCGGGGTTGACGCCCACGCAGGCCATGCCGGCCTTTTCGAACTCCTGGCGGTAGTCGTTGTTGAACTCATAGCGGTGGCGGTGGCGCTCGCGGATGGTCTCTGCACCGTATATGGCGCGCACGTGGCTGCCTTCAATCAGCGAACACTCGTAACCTCCGAGACGCATGGTGCCGCCCATGTCGGTGATGTTCTTCTGGTCTTCCATGAGATCTATGACGTTGTACGGCGTCTTCGAGTCCATTTCAGAACTGTTGGCATCGGTGTAGCCGAGCACATTGCGGGCGAACTCTATGACCATCATCTGCATGCCGAGGCATATACCGAAAGTGGGCTTGTCGTTTTCGCGGCAATATTGTGCGGCGAGGAGTTTGCCTTCCGTGCCGCGCTGTCCGAAGCCCGGGCAGATGACAATGCCGTCCATGGCGTCGATTTCTTCGCCTACGTTCTCGCACGTCAGTTTCTCGCTATTGATAAAGTGCGCCTTCACTTTGTAGTCGTTGTAAGTGCCTGCCTGAGAGAGCGATTCGAGTATGCTCTTATAGGCATCCTGCAAGTCGTATTTTCCGACGAGGCCGATGTTGACTACTTCGGTGGCACGGTGACGACGGTCGAGGAAGGAGCGCCAGGGGCCGAGTCCCGGAGTTTCGCCTACGGGCATGTTGAGTTTGCGCAGAATGGTAGCGTCGAGCCCCTGTTCCTGCATGCGGAGCGGTACTTCGTAGATAGTAGGCTGGTCGAGACTTTGTACGACAGCTTCCGGAGCCACGTTGCAGAAATTGGCGACTTTCTTTTTCAGACCGGTGCTGAGATCGTGTTCCGTGCGCAGCACGAGTATATCGGGCTGTATGCCGAGGCTCTGCAATTCCTTGACAGAGTGTTGCGTCGGCTTGGTTTTCAGTTCCCCGGCAGCAGCCAGATAGGGAACATAGGTAAGATGTACGCAGACAGCGCGGTTGCCCAGTTCCCATTTGAGCTGGCGGATGGCCTCGAGGAAGGGCAGGCCTTCGATGTCGCCTACGGTACCGCCGATTTCAGTGATAACAAAATCGTAATGGTTGCGCTTGCCAAGATAGAGCATGTCGCGTTTGATCTCGTCGGTGATATGCGGAATGACCTGTATGGTCTTGCCCAGATAATCGCCGCGACGCTCCTTTTCGATGACGCTTTGGTAGATGCGTCCCGTGGTGACATTGTTGTTGCGCGTGGTCTGCACGCCGGTGAAGCGCTCGTAGTGTCCGAGGTCAAGGTCGGTCTCCTGTCCGTCGTCGGTGACATAACATTCGCCGTGCTCGTAGGGGTTGAGCGTACCGGGGTCGATGTTGATGTAGGGGTCGAACTTCTGAATGGTTATGTTATAACCGCGGGCTTGGAGGAGCTTTCCGATGGAGGCGGCGATGATGCCCTTTCCGAGGGAGGATGCGACGCCTCCCGTCACGAAGATGTACTTTGTATCTACCACTATGTTGAGTATTTTGGGGGTTGCTGAACATTTGGGCCACGAAGTGCCGGAATGCGGTGGTGAATTGCCGAAAAGCAAAAAACCGGTACAAAATTACAAATAAAAAGTGAAAACGTGTTGTTTGCGATGATAATAAAGCGAGTTTTTGCAGTACAGCCTTATTGCAGACGGTTATAGCGACTCTTGCTGCGAGCTAAGGGGAGCGGCATGGCAAAAGCAGAACGGTTTCATCCGCTTATTCCTGCAAACAATGGTTGAGTGGTCTGTGCGATTTGTACTGATGAAGGAAAAGTGGCAAGGCGTCCCACCTTTGTGGGGTACCTTGCCACTTTTGTGGGAAGCAGTCCCACAAATTATCCCCTTAGTCCATGTAATGGATCAACGGGGCGGGCATTATTTATAGCTGGTTGTCTTTTCCAGACAGCCGGCGCAAAGCATGTCGGCCGTTTGCAGGAGCGACACGAGCGGCGATTTCTCCATGGCCGCTCGGTAGGCAAACCGTGTGCTGCTGCCTTGCTCTGTCATCTCGAACATACCCATGTGCCAACGGATAGCCAGGAGTTCATCCTGTTTCAGACGCATGAACCATCCCATGATTACGCAGGTCTTTTCTCCGTGTCCAAAAGGAAACTCGTCCTGTATCTCATAGCCGGGATAACTCTCCCAGCGGCCTTGTTCGTTCTTGCGCCAGCGCTCGGTCTTGTGATAGATTTTGGTTTTGCAGAGGTCGTGGAACAGGGCCGCTATGGCCAGGCTTTCTTCTGATATGGGCTGTGCGAAGGGCGACTGGCCGGACTCGATGGCAGGCAATACGATGTCCTTGTATAGTGACTGTACGGTTTCGAACACGTTAAGAGAATGACGGCAGAGTCCGCCGTCTTCATTCAGATGGAAGGAAGCGGACGAGGGTGCCGTGTAGAAGTCGGTCTTCTGCTCAAGGTATTGCAACAGAGGCTCCAGTCCTTCGCGCCCGATGTAGCGGCGGCAGGTTTCTACGAACTTTTCTTTGTTGGCGGCTATCTCGAGGGGTGTCATGTCGTTGTCGTATTGATGGTGAATTTACTTTATGAGTCCGGTTGTCTGATGTGCGGAATCTTTCTTCCGGTTGCGGTTGGCAGCAAAACGTGCCGCCTCACCAATCCAAAGTACCACGGAGGTAGCGCCGGTAATGATGAGCCAATCGGAAAGGGAAAGCGGAGTTACACTGAACATCTGTCCTCCGAAATTGACGATGAGAATCTGGCCGACGACGATGAGCAGGGCTATCAGCAGGAAGCCGCGGCAATCGTGGAAGTGAAAGGCGGAACGGCCGGACAGGAAGGCACGGGCGTTGAACATGTTCCAAAACTGGAGCATGACGAAGGTGGTAAAGAAGAGGCTCAGTTCGGTGGGCGAGAGCCGGCCGTCGGCGCAGAAATGCTTGTCGAGTGACGCGAGGTCGGCAAGGCGGGTGATGTCGAACTTCTGGAAGAAGAGCACCATGCCAAGCAAAAGAACGGTGAACAGCACACCGGTTCCCGCGATGCGGTTCCGCATGGCAGGCGATATGATGAAGGCAGTGCGACTGCGCGGCTTGTCGGCCATGACGCTCTCGGAAGGAGGCAGGGATGCCAGGGCCATGGCGGCAAAGGTATCCATGATGAGGTTGACCCATAGCATCTGTGTGACAGTCAGCGGCGACTGTTCGCCGATGAAAGCGCCGATAAGTACAATGAGGCAGGCCACGACATTAATCGTCATCTGGAACAAAATAAAGCGCTGTATGTTCTGGTAGAGTGAACGCCCCCACATGACGGCACGGGTGATACTCGCGAAGGAATTGTCTATGATGGTGATGTCGCTGGCCTCTTTGGCGACCGAGGTTCCGTCGCCCATCGACAATCCCACGTGTGCGGCTTTGAGCGCGGGGGCATCATTGGTGCCGTCGCCGGTAACGGCTACGACCTGTTGTAGTTCCTGCAAGGTCTCTACCAGGCATTTTTTATCCATGGGACGGGCGCGTGAAATAATCTTGAGGTTCAGTATGCGTTCCTTGAGTTCCCGGTCGTCAAGAGCCGCCAGTTCAGGCCCCGTAATGATATTGCGCTCTCCGTCGTCCTCCTTCCAAAGGCCGATCTCGCGGGCGATCTCTTGCGCCGTGGCGGAGGTGTCGCCGGTCACAATCTTGATGCTGATGCCAGCTTCAAGACATTTGCCCACGGCAGCAGGTACATCGTCGCGGACGGGGTCGGAAATGGCGGCAATACCTATGAGGCAAAGATCCTCGACAAGTAGCCGGTTGTCTGCGATAGCGGTTTCGCCCTCATCCAATATGCGATAGGCAAAACCGAGGGTGCGCATGGCTTTGTTCTGGTATTGGCGCAATTGCTGTTCTATATCCTCTTTGGGAACATCGCCGCCGGTTTTTCCGCACAAAGACAGAACTACTTCAGGAGCGCCTTTCACATAGAGCGTTGGGCGGCCTGTCACGGCCGACCGCACGACGGTCGCCATGAATTTACGCTCTGTGGTGAACGGAAGTTCTGCCAGAATATCGGCAGCAGCCTTGGTTGCCTTATAATCATAACCTTGTCCGTGGAGCCAGAGCAGCAGGGCACCTTCCGTGGGATTGCCGAGTACGCGCGGAGCTACCTGCTCCTCGGCTTCCTCAAGCGTGGCGGTGGAATTGACGGCTATGCCTTCCAGCATCAGTCGGTCTTTTTCCTGGTTGTCTTCAGTGTCATTACAATTGCAGTAGACGCGTATTTCGTTGACGCTCATCTGATTTTTTGTCAACGTACCGGTCTTGTCCGTGCAAATGACCGTGGTAGCTCCCATCGTTTCGCAAGCGTGCATTTTACGTACAAGGTTATTGGCCTTGAACATGCGGCGCATACTGTAGGCCAAGCTCAGGGTCACAGCCATGGGGAGGCCTTCTGGCACGGCTACAACTATGATCGTTACGGCTATCATGAATGTCTGAAGCAACTGCGCTACTACTTCGAGCCAGTCGTAAGAAGGCGTCGAGAGGAAGAAATGAAGGGTGCGACCTATAATAATCAGCGCCGCCAGCATGTAACTGATAAAGGAAATCTTACCGGCAAGTCCTTCAAGTTGCTCGTTGAGAGGCGTCTTGACGCTATTGTCTATCTGCGCCGCAACGAAGACTTTTCCGTTTTCGGTGTTGTCGCCCACGGCGGTTACGCGAAACAGACCGTGTCCCTCCATGACTTTTGTTCCGCGCATGACCTGATTGGACGGGAAGGTGGCATGAGGGTCGAACTCGGCGACTATTGTAGTTTTGGCGCAGATGGGCTCGCCTGTCAACGTAGATTCATCGACATGAAGACTGGTGGATTCCAGCAACTCGCCGTCGGCGGGAATTTCACAACCATTTCCTAATACTACAATGTCGCCGACTACTACTTCCTTCTTAGGGATCTGTGTGGTATGGCCGTTGCGTACAACCTGGACGGGCTCGTCGTCGTTCACCTGATTGAGCAGATCGAACTCTTTGTTGGCCTTCACTTCAAAGTAGAAGGTCAGCCCTGTGGCCATGAATATGGCCACAAAAATGCCGGCCGGCTCGAAAAATACGCCCAAGTCGCCTTGGTGACCGGCGGAAAGGAAAAAGTCGTAGAGCGATATACCTAAAGAAAGTATGCCGGCCACGAGTAGAACCACAATAAGAGGGTCGCGGAATTTCTGACAGAATTTCCGGAACAGGGATTCTTTGGCTTTTTCCGACAATATATTGCTTCCGTACTCGGCACGACTTCTCAAGACCTCATCGTCAGATAATCCGTGGAAGGGAGATAGTGGTGTTGTCTTCATGAAATGATGGCGCTTAGTCCTCAAAGAGTTAAAGGGATATATCGCCTATTCAAGGCATCAGATACTTATCGCCCGTATTCTCTATGAGTACTTTCTTGTAACTCTCGGAGAAGCCGGGGCGCGCGGGTGCCGCTCCAAGGCCGTCGGGGGTGAGGAGGAATTTTCCGTCCTTCTCCGGCTTTACGGTCTGGTCGTTGTACTTGACGATGAGATATTCGCCCAGTTGTTTCCAGCGTGCCAACATATCTTGTGCGCACTTCACGCTATAGTTCGTAAGAAATGCTTGCGCTTCCTGTGCATTCGTCTGAAGAAATGCTTGCGCCTGTTTCTCTATTTCCTGCTGGCGGTTGATGTAACCGTCCTCTACTTCGTCGCGTACTTTCTGCAGGCTGGGGAAAAGTTGAGAATAGCGCGGATAGGTCATATTAGACACCCAATTACAAACCCAGAAGGCCGACTCCCAAGAGAAAGTAACTCCGTCACCCGTTCCTTTGGCATAGCAGGCAGGCACCTTGTTCGAGCAGCAATATACAGGCGTATAAGCTATCATATTGGGGTCATCGTTGCCAAACCATAATATTCCGCCGATAGCGTCGGGCAGGCCGGCACGTACTTGGGCAACGACCGTAAAGCCCGTCTGTTGAGTGGAAATAGGCCGCTCGTTGAAATAAGTCTTCCCTTTATACTTAAAGGTAAGCGGGGTAGGGCGGTATGGCGCCTGATAGATACCGCTACCGGCATCTTTGGTTATGTCGAAGGGCGTGTTCTCGTAGTGGTCGCGATTGCTGGTCATGACATCTTTCAGGCTGAGCTTTTGGCGTGGCTTGAAATAAAGAGGCATTACTTCGCTGGTACCGATATGCTTACCGTCGGCGTAATCAAGGTAGCGTTCCATGCCGTCCACCCATCTGTTGAAGAAGCTCCAGACACGTGTCTCGCAGAAGCGGATGGCCGAGAAGTCTGCCGGAGCGTAAGCGTCGGCGAATGAGAAATCTGCATCCTTACCTTTGAAATAGCCGCGTTTGCGTGCAAATGAAACGACATCTTTCGAATAAAGAACATTCTGCTTGTCTTTAAGGTCGAACCGGTGAATCCGGCTCTGATTGGCGTGCGCGGCGATGCAATCGTCGGGAATGCGTACGGCGACCCATACGGTTCCTTTTTCCTGCGGTCCTTTGCCTATCATTTCGAGTATCCATATTTCATTCGGATCGGCAATGGAAAAACTTTCACCGCTACTGGCATAACCATATTTCTGTACCAGACTGGTCATTACACCTATTGCTTCGCGGGCAGTCTTAGAGCGTTGCAGGGCAATGGCCATGAGGCTGACATAATCTATTATACCGGCTGTATCGACAAGTTCCTCGCGGCCGCCAAAGGTTGTTTCGGTGATGGCTACTTGGTGTTCGTTGATATTGCCCATTACGGAATAGGTTGTCTCGGCTTCGGGTATTTCGCCCAAATAGTGATTGGTGTCGCCGTCGACTATGCGGCGCATGGACCCCTTGGCGTGGTGGGCCGCAGGATAATAAAGCAGACGGCCGTACATGCCGTAGTCGTCGGCATTGTAGGTGATGAATGCTGACCCGTCTGCCGAGGCTTTTTTACCGACGAGGAAACTCGTGCAGGCCTGGGATATACCGTAGCCGGCGACGAATAAGGACAATATAGATAGAAGTCTTTTCATTTTTTACTGGAAGATATTAACTGAAATGCAGATGCTGTCCGATATTTATAGAGATAGCGGTATGTCCTATTCCGTTGCTTTGAAGGACATGTCAAGACCTTTGACAGAATGTGTGAGAGCACCGACAGAAATAAAGTCGACACCACACTCGGCATAGTCGCGCATGGTTTCGATCGTAATGCCGCCGCTTGATTCCGTTTCGAATCTGCCGCCAATCATTTCGACGGCTTTGCGCGTATCTTCCACGTTGAAATTGTCGAACATGATACGGTCTGCCTTGCCGTTCTCCATGACTTGCCGGATCTCGTCGAAGTTGCGAACTTCTATTTCTACTTTCAGGTTCAGACCGTGCTCCTTCTGGTAGGCCTCACAACGATTGAGTGCGTTGGCAATACTTCCGGCAAAGTCCACATGATTATCTTTCAGAAGAATCATGTCAAAGAGTCCGATACGGTGATTAACGCCGCCGCCAATCTTAACGGCTTCTTTTTCCAGCATACGCATTCCAGGGGTGGTCTTGCGGGTGTCGAGTACGCGAGTGTGCGTACCTTCGAGCCGCTTCACGTAGCGGGCCGTCATCGTGGCTATACCGCTCATACGCTGCATTACGTTGAGCATGAGACGCTCGGTCTGCAAGAGGCTGCGCACCTTTCCCGTAACAACCATGGGTACATCGCCGGGCTTGACCTCGCTGCCGTCTTCCATGAATACCTCAACCTGCATTGTCGGATCAAACTGGTGGAAAATTTCCTTGGCGATGCGTATGCCGGCCAGTATGCCGGCTTCTTTTATGATGAGTTGCGATTTGCCCATGGCCTCTTCCGGGATACAGCAGAGGGTGGTGTGGTCGCCGTCGCCTATGTCCTCTGAAAAAGAGAGTTCGATGAGGCGTTTGTTGAGTTCGTCTACAGTATACATAGATAAGTCTTTTTGTTGTTTCTTATAAAGTTTATTCGAATCAGAAGGCGAAAGAAGCAGAAAGTTCTCCTGCTTCTTCATTCTGTAGCCATTGGAATCAGTACACGAGGCGTACGTTATCAACCCAGAAAGTGTTTCCTACGCTACCGACATACGCGCCTCCATGGCTTGAGTCGAACTGCAGGCAGATATGCGTAGGAGTCTCGTCTTCGTCAGCCCAACCTTCTTCAATGATTTTCACCATTTTCCCCTTACTGTTACGTGCATATTTTATATTGTCGCCTGCAGTCAGGCCCATGTAAGGCTTGTAGAAAGATTTGTCCGTTATATTGCCATAATGTATGTCGAACCGAGCATTGTTGACCCATCCGTTCGTGTTGCCGTCGAAACGGTGCACGAGTGTGCCCACGCGCTTGGAATGAATGTTGCCCTTGGCATCTTCCCACCGCTTTTGCAGGTAGAGTATGACGTCCGGCATGTCTTTGCCGCTGACCGTCTGTACTTTGCTGAAACCGGTCTGGCGTACACGCGTGGGGCTGTCGGCCAATTTCACGCGATAATCGAACATAAGCGCCTTGGGGCGTTTGTTGAATTTCAGTCCGGCATTGAGTTTGCTCATGGGGTTCTTTGTTCCCGTGATAGGCTCGAGGGTCTGTCCCAGATAGATGGAACCGGCGGCAAGCACCTTGATGTTGACCATGCCGAGCACCTTGCACTCTTCAAGGTGCGTGTATAGTTTGGCACAGTAACCATGTCCCTGCCGCGCCTCCTTGTAGACGGAGACATTGGTCTTGGTGATGCCCGAAACCTTGGCGAGTACATTCGAGGTAGCCCAAGGCGAACCGCCCTGGTTAGTGTAGGCGTTGTTATTGTTCCATGTTCCGTTGGGGGCAATCTCGTAAAGCGTTTTTGTCTTGCCGCCAATGACGCCGCTCTCCTTGATGTTGCGTATCAGCCAGGAGTCGAAGTTGCCGAATTTCAGATAGACGATGTTTTCGTCGGTTTTGTCCGCTTTGTTGACATGGTTGTTCTCATCCGCATTCGTTGCGGCGAGTACGGCAGAGCAGCTCCCCATGAAAAGGAGGATAGTGCTCAGTACTTTTTTTCTTACAATCATTTTATGCTGTGATGTTTAGTATATTTTCTTGTTCAGGTTCTTTAAGACCGCTGTAAGAGTTGATGTCAGAAAGCCTCGTTGATGTTGAAGAGGAAGCTGCCACCGTCGCGTGTAAAGCCGTAGTCAAGGCGTACGTTGATGCGTTTCTTGAATTCCCAGCGATAGCCGATGCCGTAGTTCGGCAGAGTATGCTTCCAGCGCAGGGCATCAACCTCTGGAAACACCTGTCCGGCCCCGGCCCACAAGGCTATGCCGTTGCGCTTCCACACGTGCTGGCGCAACTCAACCTGCAGTTCCACGATGTTCTTGTCGCGGTAGCGGCCTTCGTAGTAGCCGCGCATCCGGCTGGTGGAGCCGGCCTCGCTCATCATGCACCAGGCCGGATTGCCATAGTTGAAGCGCGAGTGCCACTCGCCGGCTATCACGCCGCCCTTCCACACCTTATGGTAGTTGCAGACGGTAAGGTCGGTGGTGGAGAAACAATAGTCATTGCCGAGAAAGCGCGGTGTGAAGGTCTGGTCCAACTGTACGAACCAGCCTTTATAGGCATTGAGCATAAAGTCGCGCGAATCGTATGTGAAACTGATGCCGGCCGTTTGGGCATGCAGTCTCTTGTCTTCGCCGCGGAAGAGGGGCAACCCTTTGTCTTCTATTTCGCGGGCCTGCACGAACTGATAGCTCGCTACGGGGCCCAGATAAGTGTTGGGGGCGACCTTCAGCATGAAGCGCGCCATTGCGTCGAATTTGATGCGGCGGTAAGAGGTTTCATTGGCGTCGAGTTTTCCGTTGTCGAAGCCTATGCCCCAAAATGTCGTGGGGAAGGTGTACATGTAGAGACGGTAGTCCAGCCGATAACGGTCGCGCTTGAAGATATTGTTACCCTTGATGCCCGCCATCATGAAGCCCTTGGTGGTAATGTCGCCATAAAGTGTTACATTCGACTTGGGCAACAAAGGATCAGACCGGTCAAGTGAATAGAGACCGGTGGCTACCACGCCGAGACCGAGACCTACGGTCGAGGAATAGTGAGGGCCGGGAAGTATGCCGAAGTCAAACTTCTTGCCGGCATGACGGTCGGCATTGAAAAAATAGTCGACGACCTTGCGCAACACGCTGCGGCGGGGCGCGATGGAGTCAACCGTCAGTGAGTCGGCAGAAACGGCTGTGCTGTCGGGCACTATGGTTTGCGCTTCCATGACGGCTGCCTGTAACAGCATGGCCGCAAGCAGCGGAAGAAACTTGTTGCTCTTTTTCATTTGTCGTGCAAAGTTAGTATAACGCTTCGTTACCTGCAAGAAAATAAATACTTTTTCACAAAGACAGCGTGGTGTCTCGCGGTATGCGCTGTTACTGGCAGTCCAAGGCAAGACATTCCGGCTTCGCATGGCAATAAAGAAGAAAAAGTGGCACGCCGTCCCACTTTTGTGGGGATGCATGCCACTTTTGTGGGAAAGCGTGCCACTCCCGGCAGCCGATACGGAAAATATCGCTCAATATCCGTATCAGACCGGGCAACAGACTTAGCCGATCTGTTTTAGTATCTGTGCGTTGATACGTTTACGTTCCGCATCAAACACCCAGCCCCATTTTGTGAAATACTTCAGGAATGATGTCAGGAAGATGAAGAAGAGGCGCGAATGCTTGGCGGCTCCGTGGCAGTAGGCGTGCTTTACGCTTACAAGCGGGAAGTAGACAGTGCGGCTCACCTTGTGAAAACGGCGGGTGAGGTCGGTGTCTTCAAAGTACATGAAGAAGCGATTGTCATAGTCGCCTACCTTATTCAAATCGCTCATGCGCAGCACGGAAAAGCAGCCGGTGACGCAGGCTACATCGTAGACCTTGTCGTCGGACATAGGACGCATCTCGAACTTTCTCATCTGTGCCTCATGGATTCTGGCAGGTTTCTTCATCTTGCGCCAGAACATCATGCGTGGCGATGGCGTGAGTTTAGGGAGATACTGCTTTCGGCCGTCGGGATAAAGTATCTGCGGCATCATCTGCCCGATGTCTTCGTGTTCGTCCATATAGGAAACCATCGGTGCGACCACATCTTCGTCATAGGATATGTCAGGGTTTACCACAAAATGATATTTGCTGCCGTATTCGCGTGCCATGGCAAATGCTTTGTTGTGGGCTGCTCCGAAACCAATATTGCCTGGCTGGTGATAATAAGATATACACTCGTCCATCTTCACAATGTCGGCAAATTCGTCGGTAGGAGAATTTTCCAGGATGTATATCTGCTTTTCACCCTTGTATAGCAGAAGAGACTGCACGACAGCTTTGATTTCTTCGGGATTTTGTTCAAATAGTACGATGGAGAATGAAACTTTGTAATTAGTGTTCATAGGTTGTATCTTGTTTTTAGATAACCGGCAGCCATGTCAGGCCGGCCTCATTATTCTGTTATATCTTGGAGATGCGGTCGGTGCGGCGGGAAAGCAGATGAAACAGACCGGCGAAAAGCAGCACATCGGCCACAATTATGGCAATGTGCGGTATTGCCAGAATCAGCAACGTGTAGTTAATGAGAATATAGGCTACCTGTATGCCGAGTAGGCAATAGAGTGACTGGCGCATACTGAAACCGGCAGCGAGGAAGCGATGGTGAATGTGTGTCTTGTCGGCATGAAAGATGGATACGCCGTTGCGCAAGCGGTTGAGGGCCACCCTTATAAGGTCGAATGTGGGGAGAATAATCAGCGTATAGGCCAAAAAGAAAGGATTGATGTGCTCGGGAGCAGAACCGGGAGTGCCCATGGCATATTTGACGGTAAGATAAGCCAAGGCATAGCCCAGCGTCAGACTGCCGGCGTCGCCCATAAAGGTTTTGGTGAATTTCTTCTGACTACCCTTCATATTGTAGAAGAAAAAGACAATGACGCTGCCCATAAGGGCGGTGATGAAAATGACATAGTAAGTGTGGTGATGCAGGCCGAACAGGAAAGCAAATATGCTTAACGCCAACAGACAAAGTCCGGAAGCGAGCCCGTCGATGCCGTCTATAAGATTGATGGCGTTGACTACAAGAAGAACGATGAATATGGTTAGGGGGTAACTGACTACAAGCGGAAGTTCGTAGATGCCGCAAAAACCGTAAAGGTTACTGAGGCATATTCCACACAGCGGCAGGAAAAGGGCGGCAATGAACTGCACAAGAAACTTGAGACTGGCGGGCAGGCCAAGCAAATCGTCAATGAGTCCGATGAGATAGATGAGGAATATTCCCGAAATGGTAAGGAAATTGGAAGCATCGAATGTCGGGCCTGAATGCCCCGTAAGCATAAGTATCACGATGACCCCCATAACACCGATAAGAGTGGCAGGCACGAAAAGTACACCGCCGAGGCGTGGAATCTGATTGTGATGAACCTTACGTTCATTAGGTATATCGAAATATCCACGACGTTTGCAGAAGCGTAGAAGAGTCGGCATGGCAAGAGCAGTAACGAAGCTGCTTATGAGGAGGGCTATTGCAGGATATGTAAATTCATTAATCATAGTTCATAGTACGGTTCAGGTCAACTCACATGAGTCTCTGTCGAAGCTTATGATTGGAGGCTTTATTCTTTCCTTCACTCTTTGATTTAACGTAGAAGAACGGGAAATATTATAAAATGTGAATTATAAAATTGGCAATATTGCTTTTTTCGCGAGATTGACTCCTTTGTCATCGGGAACAGGCCAGGCGTAGTAGTCCCTTAATGGTCGCCAACCTGTAACCAAGGCGTTTGGACAGAGGATTAATGCTCTTTTGCGAACTTGTAGAGGTATTATGATCGTGACGGCGGAAATAACTTAGGGAATCGTTGAGGAATCTGACGCGGAAGTAGAATGCCGCGACATTTCCTATCCACAGATCGTGCATCGGGGTATGGGGCGGAAAAGGCAGGGCGCGTGTCAATACGCTACGACGAAAAGCCATACTGCCGCCTATGTAACCATTTTTGAAAAGTAAGTTATAGAATTTTCCGCTGCGCGTACCATTACATTTGAAAAAGGAGGGGTGCGTGATGTTGAAATTGCTGTCCGTAATAGAGCAATCGCTGACTACGCAATCGGTCTCTTGTAGAACATCAAGCATCACCTGCACCTTTTGCGGCATCCATTTGTCGTCTTGGTCAGAGAGAAATATATAGTCGCCTTGGGCTGCACGAAGAGCGTTTTCGAAATTGGGAATAGGCGAACCCGCTGCCGGCCCTTTCAGAATCTTGATTAGCGGGCAATTCATTGACTGTATGACTTGTACAGTTCCATCGGACGAGTTGTCATCAGAAATAATAATCTCGTCCTCAACTGTAAGCTGGGGAATAATGGAATCTAATTGCGTGCGGATAGTATCTGCTCCGTTATATGTTGCGATACAGACGGAAATCATTATGGCTTGTTTGTAGTCGTATATCGAATGGTTTGATGGGCATTATCGGGTTCTTGCTTCATTGGCGGCAGTCTGATGCGAAAGATACATTCTCATGAAAACGGCAGAACGAAAGCGCAAACTGAGAGAAAGGGTATGCAAAAATACCGAATATTTATGTTGTATCCGTTCTTTTCGACTGCTAATTTTACAATGACGTGCATCTTTCAGATATCTGCCGTAGCGCATCTTCTGGCATCGCAGTTCTTTTTTTTCGTTAGAGAAGTCTTGTGTGGCCTGGGTAGGCAAGAGTTGGAAACAGTCGTTTTGCTGACGCAATCTTCTTAGAAACTGAAAATCGGAGAAGTCAAGCTGTACATTTTCGTCATACCCGCCTGCTTGAAAGAACTCTTTTAGTGAGACACACATTCCGCTGTTTATGGGGAAATAGTGATGCAGAGAATAAAGGCCGCTTTCAAGCTTTGCTGCCTTCATCTTCAAGTGATCGATACAGGCTGGCGAAAGTGGCACCCCATAAGTAGAAACAACGGCTGGCGCCCATAAGGGAATATTGGAGTCGGCTTGTGCATAAACATCTAAAGTATCGGGAGCAAAAGTCGTATCTTGATCAAGTACCAAAAGACGGGAATAGCCGTGTTCCACAGCATAGTGCGCCGCCTTGTTGTAGGCTGCGGAAATTCCACAATTGCTATAGTCCCTTATATAGACTGCCTTGTGCGGCATTTCCTCTTGTTTAAAATCTTGCGGGGAGTTATCGTATACCATAAAAGCCTTGAACGCCGCATTCCGCAGCAATGACTTGTAGGTGTTGGATGCACTTAGCTTGCAGCGATATAAGACTATGACGGGAAATATGTAGGAGATTTCATTCATGATTCTTCTATCTTGTTAGCTGAAGTAAAGGTAAATTTTATGTGGCATATCAATATGAGTGCGACAATCTGTATGAAATTTGATAAACCTACGAGGAATAGTTCATCGAAGAATTGCAATATCAAGAGGGTAAGAAGGTAGGTATATATCAAACGCATGATATTCTGCCCGGTCTCGGATTTTTTGTAAACAAAGCCCATAAATAGCCCCTCGAGTACGCTCAGCACCATCAGCCCCGTATAGCCGAAATCCTTGAAATAGGGAGACATCATTGTAAATACATTGGTGGGGATTGGGACGGATACCCATTCTTGAAACTGAAGCGGTACGTGACTTTCAAACCCAAGTGCGTGCATGATGGTATAGTAACCGCGAAATGTATTCTCACCCCAAAGGGTAGCGGAACACGGCGTCTCGTAGCAGAATGATATAACCGGAGATACTACATACATACCGACCAAGTCGATGAAATCAAAACTTGATTCACCGCCGGAATCTGTTGTGCGCAGGTTGGTAAACAGAAGGCCCAAAACAAAGAATGCGCAACCACAAAGAAGTATCGGACGCAGGGAAATCTTATTGTGTTTATATAGAAGGTATAATATACCTATTATTATCATAAACAGTGTGAGCTTGCTCATAGTTACAATAAAAAAGGCGAGGCATAGAATGAGTGCCAGCCAGAACTGTTTACGTTTAATGGTAGTCTCATCAATCGTAACTAATAGAAGTACATAAGCCACGTGTACGAGATATATCAGTGGACCGAGGCTAAAACCATAGTCGTCTACAACGGTTTGCTGCCGCAAGTTATATACCAAATCCGCAATGCTGCCATTGGAAAGTGCGAATGTCACGGATTTATAGACCATAAAGGGAACCAATAACACGCATATCCATTTGAGTATATTTATGGCCTTGTAGTTTTTTGCCCAAGTTTCGCCCGAGTAAGCAGGCGTAATTCTGAACGCGATGTAAGAAGACAGGCAAAAACCGGTGTTCCATATAAGAATGGCCTTGACGAACTGATTATCCGCGTCATAGAGACCGTGGTCGACAAAGGTGTACATGGAGATAATAAATATCCACACGAGCAATGTAATGCCCCAAGGGGCAAACACCTCCGGATACTTAAAGTATAAATATCCCCACATCAGAGCGAATATGACAATTATAGTGACGAACATTCTTACTTGATCCAGATGCCTGTAGCCTTACCTGATATGATTTTCTTGTACTGTATAGTATTGGTGACGGCGCAGAACAGATTCACAAAGAGAAGAGCCGCAAGAATGCCCGGCGTCCCCCATATCCTGGCTCCTATGTATGCCAGCGGAAAGAAGCAGACGGCTTCTGCGAGAGTAGTGTATGTTTGAACACGGATATGTCCGATACCAAACAGAATATGTGCAAAATACAGACTATATATGATCACCATAATATATATAGCCATCATGCAACTTAATAGTGGATCTATGTAAAGTGCCTCGCCCACCCATATCTTATAAACGTATGGAGCAAGCAATAACATTACGACTATGAGAATTGCAAACAGACACAATAGGACATACATACGCTTGGTGACCATGCGAATCCAATCGAAATCCTGTTTGGTATATGCGTCTGTTGTGGCAGCCCATAAAGGAGTGACAAATATACTGAACAGCATAGTGACAAAACTGAAATATCTGTAAACAACCTGATAGGGCGTTACTTCCGCGGGAGACAGCAGATTGGAAATTAGAACATTCGATGACAAGAAAAGTACGATGCCTGATATTTGGAGGATGAAGAACATGATACCTTTGGCAAAGAGTATGTTGAGCATCTTCTTATCGAACATTCTCCATGAAGGCCGCAGTTGTGGAAAGTAATGGAATGTGATAGGGTAGGCCACCATATATACGAGAACAGTCGCACCAGTAGAGGCAACTGCAACCTGCAGAAGAGAAAGTTCGCCGTAGCATTTGTGCAGGATGAATATGGCCAGTGCTCCGAGCGTCTGCCCGGCAACAACCAGAAGATTATTGACCGCCGGCAACTGAAGTCCCAAATAAATATTACCTATGATCTTAAAGACGAAGGTAATACCTACAATAACAATAGTCGTGAGGAGTGTTGTATATAGATTAGGTAGTTTTTCTATATCTACATTGAGCAATTCGTAAGCATCAATATGCAGAATAATAGCCAATAGAAGAAGAATAAGCGGCACGACAAGTCCCAGCATAATGATGAAGGTCGTGGAGACAGCGCGACGCGCCTCATCCCAATTGTCAAGTGCGACAGCCTCTGCCAATTTGTTCCTCAATCCGTTCCCAAGTCCAAAGTCAAACGATTCCACCCATAGCAGCATAGATGAAATGGTAAGCCAGATACCAGCAACATACTGCCCCAGGCATACTAAAATAAGTGGAACAAGTATCAGCTGTATACCTCCGGCCCAGCCTTTTATTACAAAGGAGAGTGCTACGTTCAGAATGGCACGCGCACTACGCTTGTCAACAGAAGAAAGACAAATTTTCTTAAACATTATCAGTTTTTGCAGGTTCCGCAATACTTTCTTTAGTTACAATGCGTATAGCCGATTTCCTTTGTACCCAGAAAAAAGTCATCACAAATCCGAGGAAAAGGAACAGCAACAATATGATGCTTCGTTTGGGAGCAATATGTCTGACGGGTATCATAGGGGCCTGCACGATAGTGTAGACCGGAGTGCGCTCCGAAACTTTGGCTTTTGCCAGTTCCAGTTTTGTTGCATATTCCGACTTGATGTTATAGGCTAACTGCATTTCGTTTTCCAGATTGTCGTTCTCTACCTTATAGCTCTCAAGCGACAAGTCCTGGTGGGTATCCGAGAAAGTGGCATACCTCGTAGCCGCTTCCTTGTATTCCTTATTGGCTTCCTCGTAGCGCTGCGTGAAATAATCGACATCATTACGCGCTTTGCGTGTACGATAGTCTGTTATGAAGTCTTGCAGGTGTTCTCGAACGGAGTCCACCATCAGTGCAGCGACTTTAGGATCCTGGTCTATCACGCTGATAGTGATGACCCCAGTCTTCTTGTCTGTTGTACAGCTAATGGAATTGTCAATGCCTTTGAGCAGCATATAGTCGCTCAAAGAGAGGTATATCAGTCCCTTGTCTTCGCCTTGTCCTTTATTGGCTGGGGCTTTGTCTTTCTTCGCTCCGAATATCTTGTCCATAAGAAGGCTCCACCACGGCGCCTTGGTATGCTTTAGCAGATATGTTTTGTAGTCTGTGCGTACAGAACCGTCAAGCGTCTGTACGGTTACCCCCTGTAGAGCAAGCAGGAAGTCGGGAGAGGACTTGACATCGGGATAGAGTTCGGGCGATATGGCGTCTTCGTCGGCCATACCTCCTACCTTCATACCCATCATGGAAGATATGGCAGAAAGACTGCCGCTAAGCCCTGATGAAGAAAGTTCCGGTGCCAGTTTTACGGTGGCCTGATAAGTGCGCGGCGTGCTAAAACCAATGACGAGGGCAATTATCGCAGCACAAATTTCAGTTATGATAAATGTCTTTTTATGCGATTTGACGATGTACCAGCACCGCCCCAAATCGAGTTTGTGAAGTAATTCCATGATCAGTTCTTATTTCAGCAATGTCACTAATACTGCAGACAAGGTACCGACAATGCTGCCGAGGCTGATAATCTCGGTAAACGAGATTCCACGGCGCTTGGGTTTGCTCGGCACCACAATCTCGCAGCCCGGCTGTATATCTTTCGACGATTTAAGTCGCGATACCGTTCCATTCATATTGACTGCGAAGGTGCGGCTTTTCTTGGCCTTTGTCGTATATCCTCCTGCTTGGTTGATGTAATAGCTCAGGCTGGCTCCTTTCTTGTAGGCTATAGTATTGGGATACATCACTTCGCCGTTGATGGAGACCGTATTGTTGATTTGCGGGACAACCAGTTTGTCACCGTCCTGCAGTACGATGTCCCACTGCTCGCTGCCGGGATGAGCTATGGCCATCTCCAGATTGATACCGACGGAGCGCGTGTCGGCCAGTTCCAGCTTCGACAAACTGACCGAATCGTTGTCCGTCACGGCCTTCAGCATGGCCTGGCGTTTCACCTTCTCGGCCTCGGTAAGCACACGCTCCAGTCGTGCACCGGCGGCATAGGCCGACTGGTTCAGTCCGCCGGCAGCCTTAATGAGCTCGCTAAGGCGGTAATTGCGCTTCGTCAATACGTATTTTCCTGCGAAAGGCACCTCGCCGGAAACCGTTACGTGCTCCTGTTCCACATATCCGGGAGAGCGGCGCACGAATACTTCGTCATAAGGCTGCAACGTGAACCCCGGTTCGCCGTTTACAACGAATCCGTCCTTCATTTCGAACGAAAAGGCCTGCGCGACTATCTCGGGCGTCGTGGTGCCTTTGTTGTTGCCGACGCGACGCGACACGTCGACCTTTACGAGCGAGGCTGCCTCCGTCGGACCGCCGGCCTGCAGAACAAGGTCTTCGATCGTTGTATTGTCGGCATACTCATAATCGCCGGGATAGAGAACCTCGCCCGTTATGGTGAGTTTCTGGTTTTCCTTGAGTTCCTTGTTGCTCGGTACGAATATGACATCTTCGTTCTGTATGCTGATGTCGGGAGAAGTATGGTTGAAGATGCCGTCAAGGTCGATGGCCACCACTTCGAGAGAACGGTCAGCCTTGCGGCGATGCAATACGCCACGAGCGCGGATAGCATCTTCCGTCATGCCGCCGGCATGCTCAAGCAGTTGACGGACTGTGGCGATATTACCGTCCACCTGATACATACCCGGACGGAATACGGCACCTTTTACTTCCACCATGTTGCTGTAGCGGTTGAGCGTAGAGTCAACGAATACCGAGTCTGCGTCGGACAACTGGAAACCGTTCCTCTCAAATTCGTCGATGGAATGTACGGAATACATGCCACCGTTCTTGCGGACCAGGCGAACCGTCTTCTGGTAGGCATCACCAGTGAAGCCGCCGGCGTAACCTATCAGTGTACCGACACTCTCGTTCTTTTTCATTTCGTAGAACATGGGACGCTTTACCTTACCGGTGATTTGCACGAGGCATTCATAAGGATTGACGATAATGACATCGCCGGAAGCCAGCCGTACGTTGCCCTTTAGGTTACCGTTGAAGATGTAGTCGTAAACATCGACCGAGGAAATCTTCTTTCCGTTGCGGAAGACACTGATGTCGCGCAAAGAGCCGATGTCATCAGTGCCGCCGGCCATATACAGGGCATGGAACACTGTGGCAAAGGCCGAAAGCGTATAGGTGCCGGGCGCCTTGACCGACCCCATGACATTGACGGAAATAGTCTTGGTCTGTCCCACCGTCAGCCGCACGTTCGAGCCGCTGAAGCGGGTGCCCAGTGTAGCACGCAGATGCTTGTTTGCCTGCGCGACAGTCATACCGCTGACTTGCACCGGACCGAAATCCTCGATGTCGACATTGCCGTCGGGCGACACGGTACCCGTATAGTTCTTCTGCGAGGCGCCCCATACATCGATGTAGACTGCATCACCGGGGCCCAAGCGGTAATCGGCCGGCGTCGCTATGTTCATGTCGGGCTCGAACGTGAGATCCTTCTTGTTGAATATGTCGCGGCCGAACACCTGGTTCTTCTTGTTCTTTTCGTCCTCAAGCTTTTTTTTACGCCATTTTTCGAATTCAGCATATTCGCTGCTTTCTTCATCTTCGTCGGCCCAAAGCAACTGCTCCATCTCGTCGTCATAGTCCCACGAGTAGTCGGCGCGCTGGGTGCGCTCCTTGCCGTCTCGCTTCATCGAGGTCGATTTTCCTTCGCTCTTGTCCTTGCGTTTGTCGCCGTTGTTCTTGCGCGAACGGCTGTTGTTGTCGTCAGAAAGATTTCCTTCCAATCCGCCGTTCTCCTTTTGTTTTTGGGCGAGTTCCTTCTCATAGTTTCTTCTCACACGACGGAGCTGGTTGATGTCGACACCTTTCTCTATCAGCGCCTTGGTTATTTTGTCACGGGGCGTACCTTTGGCATTTTCCTTCATCACGTACTCCAGCACCTGCTTGTCCGTCATGCCGGTCTGTGCGGTCATGCCGACAGGCATTGCAGCCAGCAGGAGCATCACTATAAGGAGTTTCTTGTATTTCATATATCCTGTTTGATTTCTTTTATATATTATCTTAAAACGTAACTAATGCAATTTATTGCAAAGATACGATTAAAAAAGTAATGTTACGCCGTTGTACGCAGGAAAGTTGTGCCATCGGCCGCCCGATACTGGTAGCTGAGAAGAGAGCGGACTATGGATTTGTGGGACTGCCTGCCACTTTTGTGGGAAGCAGCCCCACAAAAGTGGCAGGCAGTCCCACAAAGAACGGCCGTAGCCGGAAGTGATCACGCCTCGTTACCGTGACGCCACAAGTTCAACCGACGAACTGCGGCCCGCTCATGGTCATTGTCGGCCGGCACGTAGAAACGTGTGCCCGCAAGTTCGTCGGGCAAGTACTGCTGTTCGACGAAATGGTTGGGATAGTCGTGCGGATAAAGGTAACCGTCGTGATAGCCGAGCTGGGCCATGAGCGTTGTCGGTGCGTTGCGCAGATGGAGCGGAACGGGATGCGAAGCGTCCTTCTTCACCTCGGCGATGGCAGCGTCAATGGCCAGATAGGCCGAATTGCTCTTGGGACTTGTGGCCAGATAGATCGAGGCTTCCGCCAGCGGTATGCGGGCTTCGGGCCAGCCTATGCGGCTCACAGCGTCGAAGGCAGCGTTGGCCAGCAGCAGAGCGTTTGGATTGGCCAGCCCTATGTCTTCGGCTGCCGAAATAACAAGGCGGCGCGCGATGAACTGCGGATCTTCTCCGCCTTCTACCATCTTGGCCAGCCAATATATGGCAGCGTCGGCATCGCTGCCGCGGATGCTCTTGATGAAAGCGGAAATGATGTCGTAGTGGTTTTCGCCTTTCTTGTCGTAGGCGGCGGGATTTTCCTTGAGCAGTTCCACTACGCGCGCGTTGTTGACGACAGGCGATTCATCTTCGGGCGTCGCCGCAGCGATAAGGTCGAGAATGTTGAGCAGCTTGCGGGCGTCGCCGCCGCTATAACGCAGCAAGGCGTCGGTTTCCTCCACTTTGGGCCGGCGTTCGGCGAGCATACTGTCGGCCGTGACGGCGCGGTGCAGCAGGGCCAGCAGGTCGTCGGCCTCCAGACTGCGGAGCACGTACACCTGACAGCGTGACAACAGGGGACGGATGACTTCGAACGAAGGATTTTCGGTGGTGGCGCCTATCAGGGTGATGTCACCGGTCTCTACGGCGGCGAGCAAGGCGTCTTGCTGCGACTTCGAGAAGCGGTGTATCTCGTCGATGAACAATATCGGGCTCTGGCTGTTGAAGTAATGGCTGTGCCGCGCCTTGTCTATGGCCTCGCGAACATCCTTTACCCCGCTGTTTACGGCCGATAATATATAAAAAGGAGTGTCAAGTCGCTGGGCTATTATCTTGGCCAGAGTGGTCTTGCCGACTCCCGGCGGCCCCCACAGGATAAAGGAGGTGATGCGGCCGGTTTCTATCATGTTGCGCAATACGGCTCCGGGGCCCACGAGATGACGCTGACCGATATACTCGTCCAAGGTTTGCGGACGCAAGCGTTCTGCCAGAGGTTTCATATAATATGTTGTCGGTACTTTAAGGTTTTTGTTTTTGATCGGTAGGCACCTTGCGCGATTAGGCCCATTCACTTAGTTCAAGCCAGCGCATGGTCTTTTCTTCTATTTCCTCCTGAAGCAGAGGAAAACGCTTGCTCTTCTCGGTCAGTTCGTCTACGGAGAGACAGCCGGAGCATAACGCCTGTTCTATCTGTGCCTTTTCCTCCTCGAGCAGGGCTATTTCCTTTTCGAGTTGCGCGAATTCCTGCTTTTCCTTGAAGGTGAGCCGGCGCTTCACGGAGTCCTGCGGTTCCCTTTTGTCGGCAGCCGCCTTTTTAGCCGGCCGTGCCGGCACTTCTTCCTGCTCTTTCAGAGCTGCCCATTCGCGGTATTGCGTATAGTTGCCGGGGAAGTCGTCGACCTTGCCGTCGCCGTGGAATACGAGCAGATGGTCTATCACTTTGTCCATGAAGTAACGGTCGTGGCTGACGATTATGACGCATCCTCTGAAGTCGGCAAGGTATTCCTCAAGTATCTGTAGGGTGGGAATGTCGAGGTCGTTGGTGGGCTCGTCGAGCACCAGGAAGTTGGGGTTGCGCATGAGCGTGATGCAGAGCTGCAGGCGCCGGCGCTCTCCGCCCGACAGTTTGTATATGTAGTCCTGCTGACGCTTGGGCGGGAAAAGGAAGTGCGAGAGAAACTGCATGGCCGTGAGGTGCCGTCCGCCGCCGAGGTCTATGGTTTCGGCCACATCGCGCACGGCGTCGATGACTTTCTTTTCCTTGTCGAACGGCATCTCTTCCTGCGAGAAGTAGCCGAAGCGTACCGTCTGCCCTACGACAAAGCGGCCGGAATCGGGGGCTACTTCGCCCAACAGCAACTTGATGAAAGTGCTCTTGCCCGTACCATTGGCGCCGGCTATGCCCATCTTCTCGTAACGGGAGAAGTTATAGTAGAAATCCTTCAGAATGACTTTCCGGCTACCGTCTGCCGCCACAAAAGCCTTCGACACGTATTCCGCCTCAAAGATCTTGCTTCCTATGTAGCCGCTCTTTACCTCCAGACGCGCCGTGCGTTCCTCCATACGTCTCTTGGCCTGCTTTTCCAGTTCGCTGAAAGCCTCCTTACGGTAGCGCGCCTTCGTGCCGCGGGCACAAGGCATACGCCGCATCCAGTCGAGTTCTTTGCGGTAGAGGTTCTGTGCGCGCGCAATGTTGGCATTGGTGGCCGAGAGACGCTCTTCGCGTTTCTCAAGGTAGTATTCGTAATTGCCGCGGTAGGTGTAGAGGGTCTGCTCGTCGAGTTCCAGTGTGAGACTGCATACACGGTCGAGAAAGTAGCGGTCGTGCGTGACCATCAGCAATGCTTTCGAGGAACGCTTCAAGTAGTTCTCCAGCCACTCTATCATACCTATGTCCAAATGGTTGGTCGGCTCGTCGAGTATGAGCAGGTCGGGATTGGCGAGGAGTACATTGGCCAGCGCCACGCGCTTGAGCTGGCCGCCCGAGAGCAGGCCCACCGGCTTGTCGTACTCCTTGATCTCGAGTTTCGTCAGGATTTGTTTGGCGCGCAGTTCGAAGTCCCATGCTTCGCAGCGTTCCATCTCCTCGATGAGCTTGTCGAGTCCGGGATTGCCGGGTGTTTCGAGGCAGCGCTCGTAGCTGCTGATGAGCGTGGAGAGTTCGCCGGCCTTGCTGAAGCAGGCGTCGATGACGGTCATCTGAGGGTCGTAGCGCGGCGTCTGTTCAAGATAGCCCACAGATACATCGCGGCGGAAAATGATTTCTCCGCTGTCATAGTCTTCGTCACCGTGGAGGATGCTGAGCAGAGTGGACTTTCCGGTTCCGTTGCGCGCAATAAGTCCTACGTGCTGTCCTTCCGCCACAGAAAAGGATATATCGCGGAAAAGTTCCAGATTGCCGATGGTTTTTGTCAGGTTCTGTATGTCAAGCAGTGGATTCAATGTGCTGATACTTTAGTGATACGATATTTTCCGTTATTTTTCGTCTTCTTACTGCCCCATGCTGTCGCTCTGACCGCTGTTGCCGCTTTGCTGCTGGATTACATCATTGTTTTCAATGCTGCGCGCCGCTTTCTTCACGACGGCTTTCAAGGAGCCCAGGCGGTAGCGGATACCTATGCCGATACGCATGAAGTTGTTTGTGTTGTCGGTCATGTAGCGGAAGACATCGGTTATAGTCGATGAACGGAAGTGTCTTCTGGGATGGATGAAGTTGCCGGCCGTGGCGCTGAGTGTAAGGCGGTCTTCGGGAAGGAAGCTGCGGCTCAAATTGATGCCATAGAAATAGAATCCGGGCTCTTTGCCCTGCAGACCGGTGCGCCGCAGACTGCCGCCGCCGTGCAGGTTGAGCTTTAACTTGAGCGGCAGATCCTGGCGTAAGCCACCGAAGAGGCTGCCGCTGAAGCCGGAGTTGTGGGCGTTCATGTCATTATAATAGCGATAGGCCTTAAGGTCGGTATGGTTACCCGTAAGGTTGAGATTAATAGCCGTGCCTTTGACGATGTTCCAGTTAATGTAGGCGTTGAGCACCAGCGCTTTTCGGTGCATCATGTTACCGTATGTCGCCGTCATGATGCTGTTGTCGTCAAGGAAGGTATAAGAGGTGAGGCCGTTGGTCTGCAGCTGATAGGAGAGGGTCGTATTGATGTTGAACTTCTGGCTGAAGGAGTTATAACCGAGTTCGAAGTTATGAGCCTTCTCGCTGTCAAGATTCGGATTGCCGTAGGTCTGCGATTCGGCATTGGGGCGTTGCACGTAGGGCGAAAGATAGGAGATGTCCGGGCGGCCTATGCGCAGATTGTAGCCGAGTTTGACCATTGAGGTCTGCGACAAATTGTAGGCAAAACTGAGAGAGGGCACGAGGTCACCGAAGTCTTTGGTGAAGGACGGCGCCTTGCCGTCGGGGTACTCCACCCGTACGTGTGAATATTCGTAGCGCAGGCCGGCGCGTGTCGAAAAACTTTTTATCTTAAGCGTATATTCCCCGTAGGCCGCCATAATGTCATTGTTGTGACGGTAGATGATGCTGCGTTCGTCGTCGCGCACGAAGTCGTCGGTGCTACCGGGGGCGCGCATCCCCTCATAGTTGTCGCTTTTGTTGAGCCGGTCGATGTATTTCACACCGGCGGACAAGGTATGAAGCTTACCTATGGGTGTCGTGAAGTCGGCTTGCACAGTGTGTTCCACCGACTTGTTTTCGGGGGCGGAATAGAGGTCTGTGAGATTGTAGGGCACGCCGTCTATATCAGAGTAGAGCAGGGTGGAGCGCGAACTTGAGGGAGAAGTGTTGAAACGATAGGACAAAGTCAACGTCTGGTTCTCTTTTCCGAACGTGTGCTGGTAGTCGGCACTGGCATTATAGCCATCGTATTTCATCTTGTTGTATCGCTGCTGGCGGTAGCTGTACACCATGTTGCCCAAAACGTCGGTCATGATATAATCAGTGCTGCCGGGCGCCTTGCCGTGATACGAGTTCAAACCGCCGGATACACTCAGAAGATTGTGGGCATCAAACTCATAGCTGGCGTCAATGCCGGCAAATTGGAATGTTCCCTTGTTACGGCCAATTCCTGAGGTCCGCAGCAGGTGGTTGGTAGCGTCCGCAAAAGTTTCGCGTTCTGATGTCTGGGTGTCCTTGGGGTGCTTCATGTGGCCGATGCCGTAGTTGCCCGAGATGGTCAGTTTGCCGATCTGTGCCATGCCGAAGAGGCTGCCGAAAACGCCATGGTTCGAGAGAGTGGTGCTCGGCGTGAGCGTATAGCCCGTAGTCTTTGTCTCGGCTTCGGTCACAATGTTGAGAATGCCGGTGGTACCCTCCGCGTCGTACTTGGCGCCGGGGTCGGTAATGACCTCGACCTTCTTGATGGCCGACGCCGGATAATTCTTGAGGATGAGCGACGGATTGGCGCTCATCATCTGATTGGGTTTGCCGTTAACGTAGACTTTGAATCCGCTGCTGCCGTTTACCTGGATGTTGTCCTCGCCGTCGACGGTCACCATGGGTACCTTGCGCAGCATGTCGAGCATAGAGTTGGTCTGGGCATCGGGGTCGTCGGCAATGGAGTAGGCGATACGGTCGGGCTCGGCCTTGATAAGCGGACGCACGGCGGTGACGGTGGCTGTTCCCAGCGTGGAGGAATATTCCTGAAGCATAAGCGTGCCTATGTCGGTGGTTCCCGGAGTATTGACGCTGACAGTGCGCGTCAGCGGCGACTTGCCGAGGCTGACTACCTGCAGCGTGTAGGTGCCGCGCTTGCTGACAGAAAGCGTGAACACGCCTTTCTCATCGGCAACACCGGCAGCGGCAGGCTTTGTAGAATTGGCCGGCGTGAGGCGAAGGGTGGCGAAGGGCTCGGGCTCGCCCGTAACGGTATCTTTGACGGTGCCGCTGATTCTGTAGGCAGTGGTTTGGCCCATGAGCGCGGCGGCTGTCAGCAAGGGCATGATGAGAAATAGAAGCAAGCGTTTCATTGTCGTTCTTTATCGTTTTTGTGTGATTGTCCGGATAATTCCTGCATAAACTTTGCAAAAGTACTAAAAATAACTCGTATTCTCCCCGAGGTGGAACGCTTATTCGTCAATTTTATCGTGGCATGCCGGAAAAGGGAATAAGCGCGTCGTTTATAACGTTGATTATAAGAAGAATATACAATTTGTTTGTCTGAGCGACCGGAGTGTTTTCTACGGATCTCTGCGTCGGTATCGATTTTAACACAATTTGCTTTTGGCGCATTTATTTCGTATCTTTGCACCGGAGGAAGGGTAGTTGTCAGGAACTACCCTTTATTTATGCGGTTTTTCAAGGGATTCTTCCACTTTTTACACTACCTTTCGGAGAAAATGCAAGTAATGTTTGTCACAAATGCACTACTTCCATTTCAAAAAACATTACTTCCATTGAAAAATGCAAGTAATGCATTTCAAAAACCGCGTGCTCCAAAAGTTGCAGGAAGTTAAAAACGTTAAAGTCGAGTACCCGTTTTTGCCCAGACTGCAAAACACCATAGAATATTGTATTCGTCGAAAAAATAACGGGGATGAAATTCTTGATATATATAAAGTATTTTATTAACTTTGCGGACAGATTCGTTTGAAATACAATATAATATTAAAGTGAAATGAAGAAGGCAATCGTGATGATGACTCTGCTGGCGGGATGCCGGCTCGTTGCTCCCGCTCAGGACATTGAGGTACCGGGCGACAAGCATCAGGTCATGACCAACCGTTTCGGGGCTAATTGGTTCGTTTCCGGCGGTGCGGATTTTAATGCGGCATACTCCTCGCAGGAAAACTGTTCCAACAAAAATCCCTTCAGTACCGACCGCGGCACGTTCGGCTTTAGTGTGGCTGTGGGCAAGTGGTTCACGCCAGGCATAGGCTTGCGGACAGGTTTTGACGGTATCTGGGGCAAGCAAGTGAATACGCGACTTTCGCATCCTGCATACAAGTATTGGCACCTGCACGAGGATGTCATGTTCAACCTTACGAACCTGTTGCGCGGCTATGATGAGAGTCGTGTGTGGAACTTCATTCCCTACATAGGCGTAGGACTGGCGCACGACATGCGGCATGGCGGCCGTTCGACGCACGCCGCGGCCAACGTGGGCCTTCTCAACAATTTCCGCATCAACCGCCACCTTACGGTATTCTTCGACATACACGCCTTCGCCGCCAAAGGTGCGCTGGACGGTGCGCGCGACGACCGCTGGGCAGCGCACGGGACCGGCACCTCGCGACACTATGACAAGGTGGCGGGACTTTCGGTAGGCGTGACCTGGAATATCGGGAAAGCCACTTGGAAAAAGGCGCCTAACGTAGAGGCCCTGATAGAAATGAACCGCGAGCAGATGAATGCCATGAACGCCGAAATGGAAAACCTGCGCGAAGAGAATGAGCAATTGAACGAACAGCTGGAGGCTATTGACGATACGGCTGTCGTTGACACGGTATGTGATGTGGAACAAAGTCTTCGCATGATTCCATTGTCGGTCTTCTTCAACATCGGGTCGGACAAAATAGTGAACCGCCGCGACCTCATGAACGTAAAGGACTTTGTGGAAGCCGTCAGAAACAGCGGCTGCGGATTTGTCGTTACCGGATACGCCGACAGTAAGACAGGTACGGCGACCCGCAACGAGCAGCTTTCGTTGAAACGCGCACAGGTCGTTGCTGACGAACTGGTCAAGATGGGCGTGGAGCGCGAGCGCATCACCGTGGAGGCCAAGGGAGGCGTCGATACAATGTCGCCCTTCCCCTACAACCGCCGTGTCGTCATTAGAATCAAATGACATCCGACGCTGAAAGAATAAAGCAGACTTAAAATTCAAGTCCGGTTACTAAAATACAGTGGCCGGACTTGAATCATTATAAATGAATATGTCATACATAGCGGCTGTCGCCCACTTCTGCACTTTTTGCAAACTTTCGGGCGACAACTCCTACTGCTTTGTATTCTTCTATTTGCGCTCACGTGATTTATTGTTTGATTAAGAATTTCGCGACAAAATCAGAAACTTGCGACAACCCAGGCAAGTACCGAGAAATCATTCATACACTGAATCTTTTTCCGGTATACTACGTTTTAGGAAATTATAGTTACATTTTGCAGAAACATAAGACAAGAAACTATTATGTAAGAAAGGAAAATACCTGTAGATTTAAAGTAGTCCGTTACGCTTAAGATAGGTCTGATTGGTCCCAAGTGGGAATCGTGTATTCTGGATGAGTTACGCAATACAGCAATGCGCCCGCGTGAACTTCATAAGGCTTTGCCGAAGCTACGCCGGAGAGTGCTTGACGCAGTTAAAGGAATTAGTAGGGGACGGCTTGGTTTCTAAAACTATGTACCGTGGACTTCCTCTTTGGTCAAAGCATTCCATTACACGGATTGGATGTTCACTTCTGCCTATACTTGATGCCATTATTGATTGGGACAAAGAAAATCAGGACTTATTTGCAGGGAAATATAATCATTAACGGGCAATAGATACGGTATGTTCGACTATTGGCAAAGTATGTTTCAATAGCGACAGAAGGTAGCGGTTGCTGCCGGCTGAAGCCATCAAAATCACTGCCGGATGTATTATATATTTTGTCGGGTAGCGATATTGGGCCGCTGAATAGTTATATTGGATTACCGAATAACAATATTAGGTTACCAAACAGTTATGTTGAATTGCCGAACTGCCCGTATTATACAATCGAACTTAGTTTTACATCATTATGGCGTATATTGACTCCCAGCCCTAATGGCATAAAATCAAAAGAATTACCAGAAAACGCAAGAACTATAAGAAGAAAACAATTTGCATCTATTTAAATATAAAAAGAACAGGCATTACTAAGAAATGTAATACCTGTTCTTGATGTTATTACTATTAGGCGGATAAGACAAATAAAAATAATTTGTCAGACAATACGCCTAATGTCAGATGAGTCTATTACTCGCCTTTCTCCATCTTGGCCTTGAGAGCTGCGAGAGCGTCAATGTCACCAAGACTTGTAGAAGCAGCCTGGTTCTGGATAGTTGCAACGCTTTCTTCCTTCTTCGAAGACTTGCGGGCATTCTTCTTCTCTGCACGGGCCTCTGCACGCTGTACATCTTCGAACGTGCGGCTGTGAGAAAGAATGATGCGCTTGCTGTCCTTGTTGAACTCAATAACCTTGAAGGGAAGTTTCTCGTTGAGCTGGGCGTGGCTGCCGTCTTCCTTGACAAGGTGCTTGGGAGTTGCAAAGCCTTCTACACCGTACTCAAGCTGTACCACGGCGCCCTTATCGAGCATTTCAATGATAGTACCTTCGTGAATGCTGCCGTCAGTGAATACGGTCTCGAAGACATCCCAAGGATTCTCTTCGAGCTGCTTGTGACCGAGCGAGAGACGACGGTTATCCTTGTCTATCTCAAGAACAACCACTTCGATAGCGGCACCTATCTGAGTGAATTCGGAGGGGTGCTTGATCTTCTTGGTCCAAGAGAGATCAGAAATATGGATAAGTCCGTCTACGCCTTCTTCAAGTTCAACAAATACGCCGAAGTTTGTAAAATTGCGTACCTTTGCCTGATGCTTGGAATTAACGGGGTATTTGATCTCGATATCCTTCCAAGGATCTTCCTTGAGCTGCTTGATGCCAAGAGACATCTTACGTTCCGTACGATCGAGAGTAAGGATTACGGCTTCAACCTCGTCACCCACTTTCAGGAAGTCCTGGGCCGAACGCAGATGCTGGCTCCAGCTCATTTCGCTGACATGGATAAGACCTTCTACGCCCGGAGCAATCTCTACGAATGCGCCGTAGTCGGCCATAACGACAACCTTACCCTTAACCTTGTCACCAATCTTCAGTTCGGCATCAAGGGCATCCCAAGGATGCGGCGTGAGCTGCTTCAGACCAAGAGCGATACGCTTCTTCTCTTCGTCGAAGTCGAGAATAACGACATTGAGCTTCTGGTCGAGTTCCACGATTTCCTTCGGATCGTTTACGCGGCCCCAGCTCAAATCAGTAATATGAATAAGTCCGTCTACACCACCAAGGTCGATGAATACACCGTAAGGGGTGATATTCTTGACAGAGCCTTCGAGCACCTGTCCCTTTTCGAGTTTGGAAATGATTTCCTGCTTTTGAGCCTCGAGCTCGGCCTCGATAAGAGCCTTGTGGGATACGACAACGTTCTTGTATTCCTGATTGATCTTGACAATTTGGAATTCCATGGTCTTGCCTACGAAGATGTCATAGTCACGGATGGGCTTAACATCAATCTGCGAGCCAGGCAGGAAGGCCTCGATGCCGAAGACATCGACAATCATACCGCCCTTCGTGCGGCACTTGATATAGCCCTTGACCACTTCCTTGTTTTCGAGAGCAAGGTTAACCCGCTCCCAAGATTTGCTTGCACGAGCCTTTTTGTGAGAAAGAACCAACTGTCCTTTTTTGTCTTCCTGGTTCTCAATGTACACTTCTACAGTGTCGCCGACCTGGAGCTCAGGATTGTATCGGAATTCATTTACCGGAATGATACCATCGCTCTTGTAGCCGATGTTGACAACCACCTCACGCTTATTGATTGAGATGACAGTACCTTCCACTACCTCATTCTCGCTTACGCGACCGAGTGTCTGGTCGTAGGCCTTTTCAAGCTCACTTTTGCTCTCAGCGGTTTCTGTAGCTCCGTTTTCAAATGCATTCCAGTCAAAATCTGACAGAGGTGCAACGTTCTTAAAGTTCTCCATTAATAAAGTTAATAAATTAGTTAATTAAAAGTTGGACATTATGTTAATAACATATATCGCGTGCAAAGTTACACTTTTTTTTAATGCCGCCAATAAATACATCCCTTCTTTTTCTTTTGTAAGTAAAAATAAATGTGTAATTTAGCCGCTGATTAAAATTCCTATTACATCTATGAGAAAAGTTTTATGCTTCCTCGCATTGCTTCTGCCGCTTATTCTTGCAGGATGCGGACAAGGCCGGACCTCCGGAAACGGGCAGACACCGGACACTCTACAGGATTCGGTACAGACAGTAGACACTGCACCCGTGTGGGAAGACAGCGATACAACTATCTATGGCCGTGCCGACGGTTTCGGCATGAGCGCCTTTACTTTGATTACCGACGACAACCATGAATATGACATCGCTTTTACTGACGACAAAGGGCATCATGGTCACATCTACGGTACGCGTGACGATACCGCGCGTTATGCCATGACAACTTATAAGGGCGGCGAAACGCTTGATGTACTGATAAATCTTTCACAATTGGATAGTTTCACGAAGAATTACGAGATACACAATGCGCATCTCGTTCTTACGGAAGGGAAAAACCGCGATTTAGTCGAAATTACAGAACTATGCGATACCATATTCCGCGCCAAAGGAAAGAGCGGTCGGGAGTATGTTTTCCGTCGATAATCTATTGGGATAATGTAACAATCCAATCAGACTATATAATATAAGTGGTCTGCCAGTTATTGTAAATATAAAAACTGGCAGACCACTATTTTTAATTCAGACAGCACACCGCCAATCAAAGATAGAAATCCTTTGTGAGTGTGGCGTAAGCCTCTGAGCGATCATTGGAACATCGATCAAGCAATACCAGCGTATCACGAAGCGGACGCTGGGGCGCCACATCGTTGATAAAGGACAGCAACACGCGCTTAGGCGTCTTACCCTCACGTGTCACCACTTCTGTCTGTTTTCTTAGAGAGAATCCTTGCAAGGCGCATTGACTAACAAACGCTTCTTTAGAGATATTTGGTAATACCACATGAAATAGCGCTCCAGGTCTCATAAGTCTTTTGGCATGGGCAATAAGACACTTGCCCGTAAGTCCCTGCGTATGACGTGCGGCGGCACGACGCGCATCAGGCGGCAGAAGCGACTCCTCAAAGAAGGGCGGGTTAGAGAGGATGCAGTCGAACTTGTCGTCGTCTTCATAATTGGCAATATCCGTACATACAACGGACAAACGGTCGGCGAAGGGAGAGGCTGCGCAATTTCCTGCTGCCTGATGCGCCGCCGGCACATCTATTTCCACACCAACGACCTGCGCATCTTCTACGCGCTGGGCCACCATGAGCGCCACGAGTGCCGAGCCACAACCGATGTCAAGTATGCGGCGGCAGCCCTCCACATCGGCCCAGGCTCCCAGCAGCACGCCGTCCGTTCCCACCTTCATGGCGCATTTGTCGTGATATACGCGAAATCTCTTGAATTCAAAATAATCCATAGTCTAAAGGATAATGCCCGTTATTGTACAATACTTTCATGCTTGCCGCCGTCTCATGATACCATAGAAACAAACGACGGCGAGCATGGTCAGAATTTCCGCCGCAGGCATGGCCAGCCATATTCCACGCGTTCCAAGCCACAACGGCATTAACAGGAAGCTCGGTACGAGCAAAACGAAACCGCGCAATAAAGCGAAAGTCGTAGCAGGCCGTATGCGCTCTACGCTCTGAAAATAGCCCACAGCGGTAATATTGAAAATGAAGGCGATAAATCCGAAAGCGAAGCTGGGGAATCCGTTGACGGCTATCTGTGCCGCCCGACTTGCAGAATCTACAAAAAGCCCCACCATAAACTCCGGGCACCATGAGAAGACAGCCGTGACTATCGTGCCGCAACCGAAGGCTGCCAGCAAGGCGGCCTTTTCCGTGTTGCGCGTACGGCGTTTTTCTCCAAGGCCGAAGTTGTAGCTGATAATGGGCTGGGCGGACTGCGCGATGGCATTGCCTACCATGAAGATGAAGGGCGCGTAGTAGCAGACGATGCCGAAGGCGCCCACACCGTCATCGCCGAGATAGTGCATAAAGACCTGGTTGCCCATGAACATCAGTACGGCCATAGTGGCCTCACCGAGGAAAGCCGAAGAACCGATACGGCACTGCACGCCTACGTTTCTCAACGACAGCAACAGGCTCTTACGACTCAGCTTCAGGCGCAGCAACCGCAGACCTTTGGCATAGAAGAGCAAGTAGATCATAGCAATAATGCCACCTACGGCTGTGCTGATAGAGGTGGCGAAGGCTGCTCCCATAAGTCCCCACTGAAGCGGAAACATGAAAAACCAGTCGAGCGCCACGTTCAGTCCGGCAGCAATCAGACTGCATGCCATGGCGAGTTTCGGAGCGCCGTCCAAGCGGATAACGAACAGGCCTACGGCCTCCCACATCATGAAAATCCACGAGGGCACGTTCCACAACATATAGTCGCGCACCAGCGGCATCAAGTGTTCCGACGAACCGAGCAGGCGGGCGGTGGAAGCGGGAAACAGAACCATAGGCAGACACGGCAGGGCCGTTACTATAGAAATGAACATTATGGCCTGAGTCACATTGATACGGGCGGCCTTTGCGTTGCCTTTCGACAGATGGACGGAAGCTACGACCGAACAGCCGGCCCCTGTCATGAGCCCTATTCCCGTTATGAACATCATGACGGGAATAATGATGTTGATGGCAGCGATACCGTCGCTGCCCACACAATGCCCTACAAATATTCCGTCGACGGCAGTCACGGCACACATACCCAGCATGCCGAGCAAAGTCGGGATGAAATATTTCCCGAACAGACTGTGGACATTGTCTTTTCCTAAGTCGATAGCGTCTCTTTTCATCGTCATTATTTCTTTTTCTGACATATAAAAAACCGGATAAAGTGATTGGTTTTACCCAGTCATCTTATCCGGTATGACTTCTATAGTCGTATACCCTCCGATGAGGATTACAAAACGCTTTGTTTTCTAATTGCGGTGCAAAATTAAGCCTTTATCGCAGAACCTCCAAATCTTGCTAAAAAATATTTTATATCATGCTGTCTGAAATCCGGCATTATTGGGTGTACAACCAGCATCTGCGATTTTAACACTTTTTGCCTTTCGCCGAAAAATGTTGTATCTTTGCATTAGCGGAAGGGGCAGACCATTGCGGTTTGCCCCTATTTATTGGCAGTCCGGGGCGAATTATGGAGAAAAACATCTGTATTATCGGGAAAAATGCAAGTAGTGCAAGTCGTAAAAGCATTACTTGCATTTTAAAATAGGTTACTTCGTGGTAGAAATACATTACTTGCATTTTAGAATCCACGCCGTCCGAAAGTTGCAGAAAGTTAAATACGTTAAAGTCCAAACTCCGTTTTTACTCGTCGGATACCTTGCGGTTAATGCGGCAGCACGGTGTACTTTGCCTCCGCATGGGTCATACAGACGACATAGTAGCTTTTTATTGGCTATGTGCACCAATAAAGTGCGTCCGAATGAAGCAGAAGACTAAAAAAAGAAGTAAATTTGCACGGCCTTCATGCCGGTTGGCGGACATTATGAAGCTGCCGCCACAATTTGGTATGCTATTTGCATAGGAAAATATACTTGTTCCGACCATCAGAACCGGGATTACGTATTGATAACCGAAGGCTTAATTAAACAAATATGAATAAAGACGACATACAGCAGAATCCGTTTTCGCTGATTGCAGATTTCGATGGAGATATTTCCGGATTGTTTTCTAAGGAAATAGACAATATCCTGCCCATACTTCCCCTGCGCAACATGACGCTCTTCCCGGGTGTCGTGGCGCCAGTGGCCGTGGGCAGAGAAAACTCCAAGAAACTGATAGAGCAGGCGGCCAAGAACAAAGGATACATCGGTGTGGTATGCCAACGCGACGCAAACGTGGACGAGCCGGGAGCTAAAGACCTCTATCCGGTCGGCGTAGTGGCCAAGGTGATGCGCGTTATCGAATTGCCCGACAGGGCGGTGACGGTCATCCTGCAAAGTTTTTCGCGCTTCGCATTGGGAAGAGTCACCCGCCAGAAGCCATTCATGCGGGCTTATGCCGAGAAGCTCCATGAGGAGCTTCCCACTGAGGACGACAAGGAATATGCAGCTTTGGCCGAGGCCTGCAAAGACGCTACCATACGCCTGCTGCGCAGCGGAGACTCCGTGCGCGAAGAGGCCGTCTTCGCCATCCGTAACATCAGCCATCCGGTGTTTCTTGTCAATTTCATCTGTACCAATCTGCCCTTCTCGCTCGAAGAGAAGGCCGAGTTGCTGGCTGAAGGCGACCAGAAGAAGCGTGCCTACGACCTGCTGACCATCCTGAGCCGCGAATGTCAGTACGCCGCCCTTAAGCAGCAGATACAGGAAAAGGCGCGCGAGGAAATGGATCTGCAGCAGAAGGAATACTTCCTGCACCAGCAGATGAAAAATATCCAGGAAGAATTGGGCGAAACTCAGAACGAAGATATAACGGAGCTCGAGGCCGCCGCCGAAAAGCTCAACATGCCCGAAAAGATAAAGACGATGTTCGCGAAAGAGCTCAACAAACTTTCGCGCATCAACCCGCAGAATCCCGACTACAACGTACAACTGAATTATCTGCAGACCGTGGTGTCGCTGCCATGGGGCGTGGAGACGACCGACAACCTTGACATAAAGAACGCACAACGCACGCTCGATGCCGACCACTACGGCATGGAGAAAGTCAAGGAGCGTATTCTCGAACATTTGGCCGTACTGAAAATGCGTCAGAATATGAAAGCCCCTATAATATGTCTGTACGGCCCTCCGGGGGTGGGCAAGACATCCTTGGGGCGAAGTATCGCCGCTGCATTGTCGCGCAAATATGTGCGCGTGTCGCTCGGCGGCGTACACGACGAGGCGGAGATACGCGGCCATCGCCGTACTTATATAGGTGCAATGCCCGGACGCATCATCAAGGGACTGGTCAAGGCCGGAAGCTGCAACCCGGTGTTCATTCTCGACGAGATAGACAAAGTTTCGCAGAACAATTATAACGGCGACCCGCAGTCGGCCCTGTTGGAAGTGCTCGACCCCGAGCAGAACAACGCCTTCCACGACAACTATCTGGATCTGGACTTCGACCTTTCGAAGGTTCTCTTCATCGCGACGGCCAACAACCTGAATACAATTCCCGGCCCGCTGCTCGACCGCATGGAGCTGATAGAAGTGGAGGGCTACCTCACCGAAGAAAAAAAGGAAATAGCCAAACGCCATCTTGTTCCGAAAGAGCAGAAAACGCTGGAGTTCGGAGAATATGGCACACTGAAGTTTCAGCCGGCGGCCATAGAGCATATCATCGAAAATTATACGCGCGAAAGCGGTGTCCGGCAGCTCGAAAAACAAATCAATAAGGTCTTCCGCAAGACAGCTTATCTTATTGCAGTACACGATAAGATGCCCTTTCCAAAAGCTACGGTCAGGGCGCAGGATGTGCAGAAGTTGCTCGGCAAGCCTATTTACAACCGTGACAAGTATCAGGGCAATGATTACGCCGGTGTGGTGACAGGACTGGCCTGGACGGCGGTGGGAGGAGAAATATTGTTTATAGAAACCAGCCTGAGCCGCAGCAAGACGCCGAAACTTACTCTGACGGGTAATCTGGGCGATGTCATGAAGGAGTCGGCCGTACTGGCATTGGAATATATCAAGGCACACGCAGATAAATTCGGTGTGGATTCCCAAGTCTTCGAGAACTGGAGCGTCCATATACACGTGCCTGAAGGAGCTACGCCGAAGGATGGCCCCTCTGCCGGTATCACGATAGCGACTTCGCTTGTTTCAGCATTGACGCAACGTAAAGTGCGTGCCAATGTGGCCATGACCGGTGAGATAACACTACGCGGCAGAGTGCTTCCCGTTGGTGGTATCAAGGAAAAGATACTGGCCGCCAAGCGTGCCGGTATCACCGATATCGTCATAAGCGAAGACAATAGGAAAGATATAGAAGAGATAAAATCGAACTATGTAGCCGGGCTGGAATTCCACTTTGTCAAAAACGTGGAAGAGGTCTTCGGCTTCGCTCTGCTGAAAGAGAAAGTGGACAATCCGATAGATCTGCTTGCCACGGAGACCGCCGTCACAATCGCCGGGAGCCAACCTCAATAATCTGAAGTATGAATTTCGAACTACTGCATACAGACAAAGGCAGCAACGCACGCGCCGCTCTTATCACCACTGACCATGGGCAGATAGAAACACCTATATTCATGCCGGTAGGCACACTGGGAAGCGTCAAGGGAGTGCATCTTCATGAACTGAAAGATGAGGTCAAGGCGCAAATCATTCTGGGCAATACCTATCATCTGTATTTGCGGCCTGGTCTCGATATAATAGAGCGCGCAGGCGGCCTGCACAAATTCAACGGATTCGACCGTCCCATGCTCACTGACAGCGGTGGTTTTCAGGTCTTCTCTCTTACCGGCATCCGCAAGCTTAGCGCAGAGGGATGCGAGTTCCGGTCGCACATTGACGGCAGTAAGCACTTTTTCACGCCCGAAAAGGTGATGGACATCGAGCGTACTATCGGTGCCGACATCATGATGGCTTTTGACGAGTGCCCGCCGGGAACTGCTGACTTCGGTTATGCCCGTAAAAGTCTTGACCTTACGCACAACTGGATGAAGCGCTGCTGGAAACGTTTCCATACTACCGAACCTAAGTACGGCTACCACCAGTCACTCTTCCCGATAGTGCAAGGCTGCGTCTACCCCGAGTTGCGGCGCGAGAGCGCGAAGTTTATGACCGATTTCGGTGCGGAAGGTTATGCGATAGGCGGCCTCGCGGTAGGCGAACCGGCCGAGGTCATGTATGAAATGATTGAAGTTGTCAATGAAATATTGCCACAAGATCGCCCGCGCTATCTCATGGGCGTAGGCACACCGGCCAATATCCTTGAAGGAATAGAGCGCGGCGTGGACATGTTTGACTGCGTCATGCCGACCCGTAATGGCCGAAATGCCATGCTCTTCACAGCCGACGGTGTAATTAATATGAGGAATGCCAAATGGGCGGATGACTTCTCGCCGGTAGATGCCATGGGGCATTGTCTGGCTGACACGCAATATACCAAAGCCTACTTGCACCATCTGTTCAAGGCCAAGGAACTTCTGGCCATGCAGATCGCCAGCATTCATAACTTGTCCTTCTACCTGTGGTTAGTCCGCGAAGCCCGCAAACATATCCTGGCTGACGACTTTGCTTTTTGGAAGGCAGAGATGCTGGAACGCGTATCACGCCGCCTATGATGACAAGGAGTATGAAGCAGAAGATTCTACATAGAGTAAAGCAGTTTCCGAAAGCAGTACGTATGCTGTCGAAGCGTCTTGCCGGCTCCTTGAAGGTCAAACGCATAGACCGCTACATCATCGGTAAGTTCTTGTCCTCGTACATATTCCTGATAGCCATCGTCATATTGATAGCTATCATATTCGACTACAACGAAAAAATCGACAAGTTCACGCAAAGTCATGTTTCACTTGACAAGATTATTTTTGACTACTACCTGAATTTCATACCTTATTTCTCCAATCTGTTCAGCCCACTATTTGTCTTCATTTCTGTCATATTCTTCACATCAAAGCTGGCCGGTAATTCGGAAATCATAGCAATGAAGTCTACGGGAATGAGTTTCCGGCGCCTGCTTCGTCCTTACATGATAGCTGCGGGAATAATAGCCGTGACCACATTCTTACTGGGAGCTTATGTAATACCTAAAGGAAATGTGTCGCGCGTTGACTTCGACAATACCTACATCAAGAAGAAAAAGACCACCATTGCCGAAAATGTACAGATGCAGGTAGACACCGGTGTCGTAGCCTATATCACCAATTTCGACAACACTACAAAGAGTGGTTACGGCTTCTCACTGGACAAGTTAGTAGACAAGAAGTTGGTGTCACACCTTACTGCTCAGAACATACAATATGATACGCTCTCGGACCGACGCAACAGCTGGACACTCAGGATGTATAGGATCCGTACGTTGAAAGGCATGCGCGAGACAATTGTCAGCGGTGACAAGCTCGACACCATTATTATGATGGAACCTTCGGACTTCTTCTATGTGAAAAACCAACAGGAGACATTGACGCTGCCCGAACTGAAAGCATTTATAGGAAAGCAGAAGATGCGCGGAGCTCCTAATGTAAGTACCTTCGAGGTAGAGTACTACAAGCGTTTCGCCACTCCGTTTGCAGCTTTCATACTGACCATCATCGGCGTGTCTCTGTCCTGTCAGAAACGCAAAGGCGGCATGGGGATTTCGCTCGGTATCGGTCTGGCCCTGAGTTTTACCTATATCATGTTCCAGACCGTTTCGGCTACTTTTGCAACTAATGCAGGTTTTCCCGCGATATTGGCCGTATGGATTCCCAACCTCGTGTTTGCCATTATAGCCTACGTACTTTACAGACATACTCCGGAATAGAAAGATAAAATGCGGCATGCAGCAGACAGAAGCACTACTGCAGTTCCGCCGCCAATCACACTACAGATATATGTATTTTGACGATTTAGACTTAAATGAAGATTTATTGGACGCATTATATGATATGCGTTTCGATGAGTGTACCCCCATACAGGCCGAGTGTATTCCTCATCTGTTAGAGAATAGAGATCTTATAGGCATAGCCCAGACCGGTACGGGAAAGACCGCGGCCTATTTGCTGCCGCTGCTTACCTTATTGCGCCGTAATCCGCATCCTGCTGATGCCGTCAACTGTCTGGTGATGGCCCCTACACGCGAATTGGCGCGACAGATAGACCAGGCATTGCAAGGTTTCGGCTATTATATGGACATCAACGGAGTGGCGGTATACGGAGGCAATGATGGCGCACGCTACGAGCAGGAACGGCGCAGTCTGTCCTCCGGAGCGGATATCGTGATAGCCACGCCGGGCCGGCTGATTACGCATCTGCAACTCGGAACACTTGATCTGAGCCGCACCACTCATCTGGTACTCGACGAGGCAGACCGGATGCTTGACATGGGATTCAGCGAAGACATCATGAAAATAGTGGAGAGTATGCCGACCGAGCGCCAAACGATATTGTTCTCCGCCACCATGCCTCCGAAGATAGCCGAACTGGCACGCAACATCATGCACGATCCCGTGGAGGTAAGCATTGCCGTATCGAAACCGGCAGAAAAGATAGACCAAAGTGTCTATATATGCAAAGAAGGAGACAAGACGGCCATCATCAAGCATATATTCAAAGAAAAAGCACCGGAGCGTGTCATTCTCTTTGCCTCCTCCAAACAGAAAGTAAAGGATCTCCACATTGTACTGCAGAAGGCCGGCTACAATGTAGCTGCCATGCACTCCGACTTGGAACAGAAGCAGCGGGACGAGGTGATGCTTGATTTCAAGGCCCGTCGCATCGACATCCTCGTAGCAACTGACATAGTGGCCCGCGGCATCGACATCGACGACATAACCTTGGTCATCAACTACGACGCACCGCGCGATGCGGAGGATTATGTACACCGCATAGGCCGTACTGCCCGCGCCGGTCGCGAGGGTAGGGCCATTACCCTCGTAGGCGAGCGTGACCGCCTGGCTTTGTCCTCCATTGAGCGGCTGCTCGGCGAGAAAGTACCGCGTGCGGCTTTGCCAGAGGGACTGCAGGCCCCACAAAGCAGCCGTAATACAGACCGCTCGGGAGGTGAGAGGAAATCCTCGCGCGACCGCCGCCACCGGGGTGGACATAATCGCCGTTCTTCTCGAAAGAGCGAAGCTTCTGACAAGACTAAGAGCGAAGCTACAGAGAAAAACGGAACCGAAAGGAACGGAAGTGAAAACAAGCATCCGCGCCGCCGTTCACGAAATCACCGCGGCCGCGGCGGCCGCAAACGGCAACAAGGCGGCGAACAGCAGGCAAAGAATAGCGAGCAACATTCCGCCGACGGCGAATAACCATCGGCCAATTAAGAACAGGCGCATTGGAAAAACATTTTTCCAATGCGCTTTATACATCTACATAATAATGCTGCAGGCCGAAGAAGTAGTACCCTATACATATCCCCTTATAGATGTGAACGGACTTCGGCAAGAGCTTTTTCCCAGTCGGTGTTGAGCGAGAACGGCGTCAATTCCGTTCCGGACCGGACAAACTGCTGCGTCACATTGTCGTCAGAGTCTGAAAACTGCGGATAGCTCCTCGTAGCCTTGACAAAGATATTCAGTCGCTGTGGTCTTTCGCTTTCACTCAACTTATGATTCTCAAGTACCTCATGATAAAACAAGTTCATAAACTCCGAGAGACTATAAGCCTGTGTATCGAGGAATTTCTCACGATCGGTCATATTTTCTTCAAGCGACTTTTCACCGATATAAGTCAAGGCGGTCCACTTGAAAAAGGCAATACGGTTTTGCGTGAAACTTGTAGACGGCGTATTGATAATGCGGGTCGCATTACCCAATATGTGTTCGTAAATCTCCTGAGCCTTTATTGAAGAAGAAAGCGCCAGAAGGGCTGTAGCTGTCATAAGTATCCTTTTCATCGTTTCCGTTTATTGTGTTGTGTTGTACATCCCGCCCGCAATGGCGGGCTTCATTTCTTATTCCTGCCTGAGCAGGTGCAGATGCCTGTCGATGCAGTCAGGCAGTTCATGATCATAGTGGCTGACCATGACGAGCGTACGCTCGCTGCCGGCCATGTATTCGTCGATAACTTTGCGGGCGCGCCGGCAATAGTCGGCGTCGAGCCCGTGAAACGGTTCGTCGAGTATAAGCAGCTGCGGGCCTTTGACGAAAGCGCGTGCCAGCAACACAAGCTGCCGCTCACCCGAAGAAAGCGTGCGATAGTTACGCGCAGCAAGATTGCCGATACCGAATATCTCCATCCATGCCAGACTACGTGCCTCCTCTTCGGCGTTGCTGCGGCCGTAGAGCCCGATGGTGTCCCTCAGGCCACTGGCCACAATCTCCACAGCTTTCAGGGAGACATTGTAAGTCAACGACATTTCAGGCGATACATAACCAATCCGCCGCTTGATGTCCCAGATGCTCTCTCCGCTTCCGCGCCGTTTGCCGAAAAGCGATATGTCGCAGGCATAAGCCATGGGATTGTCGGCACATACGAGCGAAAGAAGCGTAGACTTACCCGCACCGTTCTGTCCCGTCAACGCCCAATGCTCACCGCATCGCACCTCCCAGTTGAAATCACGGAGAATGGTGCGCGATCCGTAGCGTACGGTCACGTTATGAAAACCGATGATGCTCTCTGTCCCGTTGCCGGAACAGGAATTGAGCGACGGCGGAAAGCATACGGTGCCGCAGGCAGGAGTCTCTTCCGTCTCCGGCACGGCAAGAAAGCGTTCACGCGTGACTTTCCGACTTACCTTCCGTTCGCTGACGCTGACCACGCGGGAGATGAAGTCCGGTATTTCGTCGCGGCGGCTTACCACCACTACGATGGTGATATGTCGCGACAATACGGCCAACCATTCTGTGAAATTCCTGCGGGTCTGCACATCAAGTCCGATGTAGGGGTTGTCGATGACAAGCACCTGCGGCCAGTCCTTCAAAGCCTTCAACAGCTGCAGACGGCGGAGTTCTCCACTCGAGAGCAAGTTGACAGTCTTGTCGAGATGACGGTCGAGCCCCGACTGGCAGAGCAGTTCGCCACGCATCTTTTCCGCTTCAGGTTCGTCACAGCCGTCGGTCATTCCGAGCACTTCGCCCACCGTAGGAAAAGAAGTCTCGTCGGCATGGTTCCAGCGTTGCTGATAATAGGCCGGCGGCTGTGTGCCATATACGTTATGAAACACGATGTGGCGTATGCGACCTGTAGCGGTGCGATGTTGCCGGCCGTCGTCGAAAAGCGGATGGGCCCCGGTCAGCAGGTCGACAAGAAGCGACTTGCCGCTACCGTTTTTTCCGAATATGGCAAGATGTTCGCCTGCTACAATCTCGAAGTCCAGCGGCTCGGCCAGACGAAAAAGCGGATGCCGCGCCACACCGCGGACAATTTCTACGACTTTTTGCATACGGCAGATGTTGTTACTGTTGATTTAGGCGTACTGACACGTTCCTTGTTTTGCCGGACAAAGGCACTCCACGACCGGACCGGAACCGTCGCGCCCTGCATACACTGGGGCCGCATATCCTGCAGGGCGTGGCAATAGGCTGCCGCCAAAGCGTCCGTGGCGTCGAGAAACGACACCGTATCCTCCTCGCGCAGATGGAGCATCCTTTTCAGAATGCCCGCCACCTGTTCCTTGCTGGACTGACCGTTGCCCGTGATGGACATCTTTATCTTCATCGGCGCGTATTCGTGCACCGGAACATCGCGACTGATGGCTGCGGCTATGGCCACTCCCTGCGCGCGCCCCAGTTTGAGCATGCTCTGCACGTTCTTGCCGAAGAAGGGTGCCTCTACAGCGAGTTCGTCGGGGTGGAAGGAGTCGATGATGCCCACTACGCGCTCATAGATGCGTCCGAGTTTCAGATAGGCATCCTTGCAGCGACGCAGGTCTATGACGCCCATCGCCTCCATCTGCATCTTCCGTCCCGTCACCTTTATGATGCCGTAGCCCATTACATTGGTGCCGGGATCGATGCCCAGTATTATTTTTTCCAGAGGAGGTCTGGAAACTTTTGTGCGTGTGATGTCAGTCATGCCTGTGCTTTTCTTTTATAAGAATCCGTGCCGGGCCTCCAGACCGCAGTTCCGGTTATTTTGAAGAACCTCTCACGGACCTTCTCTTCCCAAGGCGCCGGAAAGTGGGAAGGTATCCCACTTTTGTGGCACCGCCTGCCACTTTTGTGGGAAGGCCTGCCACTTTTTGGCCGTCTCCCGGTCATCGGGCGTCGGTTAAGGGAAACAAAAATACATATTCTGCCGATATTTCATCAAAATATTTCTGTGAAATATTATTATATGCGGATTAAATTATACATTTGCAACTCATAATATAAGGTATAGGACGAATATGAAACGTATTTTTACTCTTTTTCTCCTGATTGCGTGCATGGCCTGCAGCAATGCTTCGGCCCAGGCCGTCATCGAATTCAAGAAGGCGACGCACAACTTCGGAACATTCTCCGAGAAGACTCCAGTGAAAGCCGTCTTCAAGTTCAAGAACACCGGCGACAAGCCGCTGGTCATCCAGCAGGTCGTGACCTCATGCGGTTGCACAGTAGCCGATTATACCAAGACGAAGGTAGAACCGGGAAAGGAAGGCGAAGTGTCTGTCACTTACGACGGCAAGGGCAAGGCCAAAGGGTCTTTCCGTAAGAATATCATCGTGCGCACCAACGCGTCCAACAATCCCGTACGCCTATGGATCACGGGTTTCATGAATAAGGAGGACTGACGCTCTGCCCTCACTCAACATCATACGCCATGAAGAAGAACAATCATCTCGTCATAATGGCCGGCGGCATCGGCAGCCGTTTCTGGCCCGTCAGTACGGAGGAGCGCCCCAAGCAGTTCCTCGACATCCTCGGAACCGGCAAGACGCTCCTGCAACTCACCGTGGAGCGCTTCAAGGACATCGTGCCGGCAGAAAACGTATGGGTAGTCACTTCCGCCAATTATCGCGACATTGTGCGCGAACAGCTCCCCGAAATGCCCGAAGGCAACATCCTGCTGGAACCGTGCAGACGCAACACTGCGCCCTGTATATGCTATGCCAGCTGGAAAATAAAGAAACGTAACCCTAAGGCTAATATCGTGGTGGCGCCGAGCGACCATATTATTCTCGATGTACCGGCTTTCAAGGAATCCATCGAGGATGTGATGGACTTCTCGGCCGAGACCGACGCCATCGTTACGCTGGGCATACGCCCCTCACGGCCCGAAACGGGCTACGGCTATATCAAGGCTGACCTCAGTTTCTCGTCGTCGCGAAAGAAGAACATCTTCCGCGTAGACTCTTTCAAGGAAAAACCGACGCTCGAAGTGGCCGAAACATACATCAAGCAGCCCAACTATCTGTGGAACTCGGGGCTGTTCATCTGGAGCGTCAGCACCATCGTCAGTGCCTTCCGCGTATATCAGCCCGAGATGTCGAAAATATTCGAACAGTTGCTGCCTTATTACGACACGGAGGAGGAACAGGCCAAAATAAACGAGATGTTCCCGAAGTGCGAGAACATTTCGGTGGACTATGCCATCCTGGAAAAGGCCGAGGAGATTTTTGTTTATCCGGCGGACTTCGGGTGGAGCGACCTCGGCACCTGGGGCTCACTGAGGCAGCAGGTGAAGCAGGACCAATACGGCAACGCTGCCATCGGCGCAGACATCGACCTCTACGAAACGTACAATTCCATCATCCATACCACGCAGTTGAAAAAGGTCGTAATACAGGGCCTTGACGGATATATCGTAACTGAAAAGGATGGTACGCTCCTTATATGCAAACTGTCTGAAGAACAGCGTATCAAGCTCTTCCACTAAAAACGACGGGCGCAGACTTCGCGCAGACTGGTGCCTCGCGGTTCTGCGCCTTTCTTTTATCCCCTCGTCTTATCGGCGGTAAGACATCGCGGCATCGCGCCATGGCCCGGTGCCGCCTTTTATACGGCACGACAGGGATGAGGAGAATGACGAATATGGACTTTTCCCACATCATTACCGACTGGTATCGCCAGAACAAACGCAGTCTGCCCTGGCGCGACATCAAGGATCCCTACCGTATATGGATTTCCGAAATCATATTGCAGCAGACGCAGGTGGCTCAAGGCTATGAATACTATCTGCGCTTTGTCGGGCGCTTTCCCAATGTAAAGGAACTGGCAAGTGCCGACGAGACGGAAGTCCTCCGCCTGTGGCAGGGACTGGGCTACTACAGCAGAGCACGCAACCTGCATGCCGCGGCACGGCAGATAATGGCGGCTGGCGGAGAGTTTCCCCGTACCTACAATGAAGTACGGGCCCTGAAAGGAGTAGGGGACTACACGGCCGCGGCTATATGCGCCTTTGCCTACGGATTGCCTTGTGCGGCTGTCGACGGTAACGTATATCGCGTATTATCGCGCTATCTTGGCATAAAGACACCCGTAGACACGACTGCCGGTAAGCGGCTGTTTGCTGAAGTGGCACTCGAAATGATGGGATCGGTATCACCGGCCGACTACAACCAGGCACTGATGGATTTTGGTGCCTTGCAGTGCACGCCGCAGGCGCCGCAGTGCGCGTCCTGCCCCTTATCGTTGTCCTGCCAGGCCCATGCGGAAGGCACACCGTCGGCATATCCGGTAAAGTCGAAAAAGGTGGCGGTGACCGACCGTTACTTCACATATTTTGTCCTGCGGTACGAAGATTGCATATATCTCCGTCGCCGGCAGCCGGGCGATATATGGGCCGGTCTGTACGAACCCTACCTCATTGAGCACGAAGCACCGGCTGACGGGCCGGCGGCCTTCGAGGAACTATTGCAGCATATCGCCGGTCCCCGCCCCGTATTCAGGACTGTAGCTCTCGGCATGCGTCACATACTGACTCACCGCCGGCTGAATGTAGATTGCTACGAAGTGCGACTGGCGCACCCCGTAGCAATAGAAGGTTTTATTCCCGTACATCCGTCTGATATTGAAGACTATCCTCTGCCCAAGCTCGTTTGCCGTCTGCTCGATAGGATCGACGGTTGAACACATCATTCTCCGCGGATGATAGGCAGCCCGAGTTTGTATTTTACGGCCAGAAGACGAATGATTACTACCACAAGGCCACAGATGACGGCACAGGCCACGGCCGGCAGTTCCATAAGTGTGCACACGTAGTAGGCCAGGCCGCCGATCACACAGGCGAGAGCATAGATCTCCTTGCGGAAAATGAGTGGTTCCTCGTTGATGAAAACATCTCGCAGCACACCGCCACCGGCGCCGGTGATGGTTCCCATGATAATGGCGGCCCAAAACGGAAAGTGCTCGCCCGAGGGCATGGTAGTGCTCAAAGTCTTCTCCACGCCGGTGACGGTGAACAACGCCAGACCGATGGTGTCGAAGAGGAACCATGTATTATTCTGTCTTACCAGCAGTTTCCGGAAAACAATGACCCATAACAGAGCAAAGGCCGAGGAAAGCAGATAAAACGGATTGGTCAGCCAAAAGGGAGAGACTCCCAGCATAAGATCGCGCATCGTGCCGCCACCGATGGCGGTGGTGACTCCGACCACATAAGCGCCGAACAGATCGAACTTCTTGGCGGATGCCAGACGAATGCCGGAGATGGCAAAGGCTACGGTTCCTACAAAATCAAAGACCTGAGTAAGTGTTATTTCCGGTATTGCAATATCCATGGCAATTATTCTGATATTTTAATTAACTGTATTTATGGGATTTCCGTCAAGGTATGCCTTTATGTTGTCCGCTATGATACGCATGATTCGTTGCCGCGCTTCAAGAGTGGCCCAGGCCACATGCGGAGTGACAAATGCGTTGGGAGCGGAAAGTATCGGATTATCCGCGGCAGGCGGTTCCTGTGACAATACATCGCAGCAATAAGCGCCAAGGCGCCCGTCGCAAAGCGCGGCAGCTATGGCATTGTCGTCGACAAGTTTTCCGCGGGCTGTATTGATAAGGACAAGACCTTTACGGGCTGTCGCCAGCAATGCGGCGTCTATCATATTCCGATTTCTGTCAGTCAGAGGACAATGCAGGCTTACTACATTGCAAGTAGCAAAAGCCTCCGCAAGAGTCAGCTTAATGACATCAGCAGGAAGTTCCTCCTGCTTTTTCGAAGTAACGGCGTGCAGGCGCATGCCGAACGGGCGAAGCAAGTTGACGACCTCATGGCCTATGTTTCCGAAACCGACTACGGCCAGATTCTTGCCGTCGAGTTCCATCAAAGGTTCGTTCCAACAGCAGAAATCACTTTGCCGGCTCCAGAAACCATTACGGCACAGGGCGCTGTAGTGCCCGACCCGGTTGGCAACTTCCAGCAGATGGGCCACCACCATCTGCGCCACTGCCCGCGTTCCGTAGCCGGCGCAGTTGCAGACCGGGACGCCATGACGACGGGCCGCCGCTACATCAACGACATCGTAGCCGGTTGCCGCCACGCATACGAGCCGCAATTGAGGAAGATGGGCGAAATGTTCCTCGCGAAGAACCGTTTTGTTGGTAATGATTATATCCGCACCGGCAGCACGAAGCAAGACATCTTCTTTGGAGGTACGGTCGTAGAAAGTCAGACTACCGTATTGTCTGATTGCATCCCACTCCAAATCACCGGGATTAAGTGTGTGGGCGTCTAAGAATACTATGTGTGGTGAGGTCATCTTACTGTATATGAATTATAAATTGCTTATATCTGTGCGCTCCTATATGATTATCTGCCTGACTTACGCCCAGTACGCCAGCCTACAAGGCGGTCGTAGCGCGCGCCGGTCTGCCGATAATAAACGAGTAGGGTATATTCGTTCTCCGTCTGGTAATAATTCCCTTCCGTAAGGTCTGTATTTCCGACGCCGTTTCCGCCGTCCACAAGATACTGATAGGAATAATAGCCCTGTTTCAGGAGCAGTTGCCCCGCGTAGCATTGGCGTGCCGCGTCGTAGTCCATCCGATAAGGAGCCGTGAGCCAATCATTCGACCATTGTCCGTTAATGTAAACGGGTAAGTCGGCTGGAATGCCGTCCTGCTGAAGTTCAAAATGCACCCACAGATAGTCTGCCTCGGTATCAGCATTGCCAGAACCGTCGGCGAGCGGTACGAACCGACCGTTCTGATCTTCGTCGTAAAGGTAGTTGCGACGCGGAAAGTCCTGCATCAAGGTCGCATGATAATAAGGCTCGTAAAAACGGAGATTGTCGATGTGCATACCCGGATAGCGCGTGGAGGCCAGTTCAAACTTCCGGTATTCATTGCAGGCGGGAAAAATAAGTTCACGGCAATTTCTCCAAAAAACGGAAGTACCCGTCTGTCCCGTGGGCGCCGGCGCGATAACGGCATTGTCCCATCGGTTGTTCTGCAGGGCTATCACTTTCAGTTCTTTCGAGGCGTCGCGCAAATTGAGCCCGTTAGTGCTGACATTGAGCGATAACTGCTGATGGTTCGCATTGCGGTCTATCTCCGTGTCTGTCGTGACTTCCGCGGCAACATTCACCAGATCCTCCGTTACGTAGAAGTAGCTCCGGAACAATGGCCGGTGCTCGTCGCTGTCGTTGTCGTCCCAGACAGTCAGTTCGTAGTTGCCGGACAAAAGTGGCCTTACATGTACATTGGGAAGGGTCAGGGAATAGTGCGTATAGAGCACGCTGGTATTCATACTCTGCTCATAGTCCTCGATATTCTCCTCGTCGGCCACGGTCCACACATAATCGGAAACGAGCAGACCGTCTTCGTTCTTGAAATCGGCGTCAAGGTGACGCAGGCTATAAGTGTAACGGTGATAATCGTGGCTTAACTCGTCGAACGAGACACGCAGCCGGTCGTCGCTGCCGATACGTATCACCGGCAAGCGGCCGGTATCGTCGCCCACCGTCATCGTAACGGTCTTAACATTATCGTTGAAGATGACGGTACGCTGTCCGCAAGCCGGCTGCGCAAGGGAATAGCCTATAAAAAGAAAGGAAGACAGCAGAAACAACCGGGTTGCTTCTGCTATTTTCCTGCAATATTGAAGCCTGAGGTTCAATATGATTCCTGACATTTATTTCTCTTCTATTTCAATGATGTAGTCCGTGCAATTCTCGGGAACAGCAATCCCGTTTACTTCAAGCTGCTGCTTCTTGTAGCTATATGTCAACGGTTGCTTGTCCGGGAAAGTACGGACACCTTTTATCTTCTTGGCAGAAAGCGGAAGCTGTAGTCGGGAAATGCCTTTGTCAAGCAGATGCACATACAGCGTCTTGCCCTTGCGCGTGCAGACAATATCGTCGCTGCCGGTAGTTACGCCGCCGGCCTCGGTGCCGTAGATGCTTTCGCCATTCAACCGTAGCCATTCGCCCATTTCCTTAAGACGTGACAAGGCTGCGGCCGGCAGACTGCCGTCGGGCTGCGGCCCAACGTTGAGCAGAAGATTGGCCCCTTTGCCGGCAGTGCGGATAAGGAGGTGCAATAGCTCGCGAGCCGATTTATAGTTCTGATCGGCTATCTTGTAACCCCACATTCCGTTCATGGTCTGGCAGGTCTCCAAAGGCAGGCGACTGACTTCCTGCCCCGAGAGTCCGGCCTTATTCTCGCCTGGAACATCGCGCTCGAACAGCTGAATATCCTCGCCGGCAACCGGTGTCTTATGATGATTGTTGCCAATAAGGCAAGCCGGCTGCAACTTATGAATAAGAGCATATTGTTCCTCAAGTTGCCAGTCGAAAGGCTTGGCGTCGCTGTCGTGATCCCACACACCGTCAAACCAGATGCAATCCACCTTACCGTAATTGGTAAGAAGCTCTGTCAGCTGACGGTTCATGAAGTTATAATAACTGGGCCAATCCTGCTTATCGCCCTTGCGGCCTGTACCGCGACCGGTCCGGCCTATAGGATAATCTTCGCGCGTCCAATCAAGATGCGAGTAATAAAAATGAAGTCCGATATTCTGTTCGTGGCAGGCATCGGCCAACTGACGGACAATATCCTTGCCATAAGGAGTGTTCATGATATTGTAGTCCGAACACTGCGTGTCCCACATGGAGAAGCCCTCGTGGTGGCGCGTCGTGAAGCACAGATAGCCGGCACCGGCGTCCTTGATGGCCTTGACCCACTGACGGGCATCGAAGTTGTGCGGATAAAAGGCTTCGGCAGCCTTAGCATACTCCTTGTTATTAATATTGGCATTTGTCATATACCATTCCCCCTGAGCAAACATACTGTAAAGTCCCCAATGGAGGAATATGCCGAAACGCCGGTTGCTGAAGTCGGCGCGCGCCTTCAGGTTCTCGGATGCCGGAACGTATTGCTGTGCAGAGGCATAAAAGCCGTTTGTTCCCGTCACGGACAAGACGGCAGACAAAAACAAAGGTAATAGATTCTTAAACATTTTCCCAGTCTGATTCAGATTACATAATATTGAAAAATCATTGCAAATGTACACCTTTTTGCCGAAGTATCTGCTTCCTTATAATAAAAAATCGTACCTTCGCGGCGCAAAGAAACAGTTTGCCGGCCTGTCGCGCGCAACGCGATGTTGTGGGAGGAAAGTCCGGGCAACGCAAGGCATCCCGCTTCCTAATGAGAAGTAGTCCGCGAGGGCTAATCCGTGCAGAAGAAAATAACCGCTCCGCTTATGCGGAGTAAGGGTGAGAAGGTGGGGTAAGAGCCCACCGGTCGTGCAGTGATGTACGAGCCGTGCACATCGGGAGTTGAAAGTTCGCGTATACCGGCGTCAGAGGGTTGCCTGCCCGATTTACGCCGGAGGGTAGAACGATAGAGTCTGGCGGTGACGTCAGAACTGGATAAATGACAGGCGGCCGCAGCCTTCGGGCTACGGTTACAGAACCCGGCTTACAGGCAAACTGTTTCTTTCTTTTCTTGTTAAATATCCTCCCGTTACAAGATAGGAAAGTATAGATGCACTTATATCACTGAAGTTTCCTATAATCATTACCAAGGATTGCACTTTAACATATTTAACCTTCTGCAACTTTTGGTGAATTCAACACTCAAGTGCAAATTTATGCA
>ENA-UOJC01000098-UOJC01000098.1-human-gut-metagenome-genome-assembly--contig:-C104-NODE-98-length-148407-cov-10.199445_pt1 | contig 148407 bp, 129 predicted proteins | sample MGYA00242339_ERZ723886 | MGnify/ENA metagenome assembly ERZ723886 | reverse complement strand
AAGGTTTTTAATAGATTAAAACAATAAAAAACAGGTAGTTTTTGACACTACCCTTAATGCTGAGGAGGAAATTTTATGAAAAAATTGTGGGCGATTTTGTGCGTATGTGCTCTGATGCTTTGTGCATGTGGCAAAACAATAGATAGTGACACAAAAGCTGAAACGAAGGCAACTGCCGCGGAAAGTACGGAGACAGACAGTGCAGAAACGGATAGTGCCGGAAATAAGGGGACATTGATTCTTGCAACGACGACAAGCACAAAGGACAGCGGCTTATTAGATGAGATTCTTCCGGTGTTTGAGGAAGCGACGGGTTACAGTGTGGATGTTGTTTCTGTAGGCTCAGGCGAAGCGATGAAGATGGGCGAGAATGGTGAGGCCGATGTGCTTCTCGTACATTCTCCGGCATCTGAAAAAGCCTTTGTCGAAGGCGGACATGCAGACGAAGACGGAAGAAAAGATGTTATGTACAACGACTTTATTTTAATCGGACCAAAGGATGATCCTGCAGGAATTTATGCGGAGGCGCCAAATGATGCGGTTAAAGCGTTTCAGATGTTAAGTGAAACGGGATCAACCTTTATTTCAAGAAGTGATGAATCCGGTACACATAAAAAGGAATTGACGATTTGGGAAAAATGCGGCATCGAACCAAGCGGCGACTGGTATGTGGAAGCAGGCGCCGGTATGGGTGCTGTTCTTGAAATGGCCAATGAAACATTGGCTTATACATTATCAGACAGAGCTACATGGCTGAATCTGGATCTGGGTAAGGATTTGATGATCGTCTGTGAAAAAGATGAAAGTGGTATTTTATACAACCAGTATGGCGTCATCTGTGTAAATCCGGATAAGAATGCGTCCATTAACCATGAGGGCGCAAAAGCGTTCCAGAACTGGATTATTTCGGAAGAAACACAGACTCTGATCGGTGAATATGGCGTGGAAAAATATGGAGCACCGTTATTTACACCAAATGCTCAGTAACCAGCATGAATATTATTATAGAAGGCATTAAAGAAGCCTTTCGATTGATATTTTCTTTAGATGCCGAAGTATTTGAAGTTGTTTTATTGTCTTTGAGAGTATCGCTGACATCCCTGCTTGTTGCAGGGATGTTGGGGATATTTCTTGGTATTTTGATAGCAAAATATCGGTTTCCGATGAAGCATTTATTGATGCGTTTGATTTATACACTGATGGGGATGCCGCCGGTGCTTTGCGGTCTTTTGGTTTATATCTTCTTCATGCGCAGAGGACCTTTGGGAAGCTTGCGGTTGAATTATACGGTGACGATCATGATCATCGCACAAATATTGATGATCTTGCCGATCATTACCGGCCTGACGATCAATGCGGCCGGAGAAAAGCAGGATAAGATCAACCGGCTGGCAAAAACATTGGGAGCGAGTCCTTTGCAGACGATGGAATTGTTCTTATTTGAACTGCGCGGCGGTCTTGTTGTTGCTCTGGTGTCCGGTTTTTCGAGAGCAATTTCAGAGGTCGGAGCAGTTATGATCGTGGGCGGCAATATTGACGGCAAGACCCGGGTCATGACAACATACATATCTCAGCTAAAAGGAATGGGCGAATATGAAAGAGCCTTGGCCGTGGGAATTATTTTATTGATTATTTCCTTTGCGGTAAATACGATTCTCTACCATTTTCAGAGAGAAAAGAGCGGATGATCCATGAAAATAGAAGTTGAAAAACTGAAAAAAACTTATCAGGGAGTTATGGTGCTGAATATTGACCGGCTGACGATTAAAGCAGGGAAGATCACGGCTATTGTCGGACCTAATGGGGCGGGAAAATCAACTCTGCTAAATTTGATCGCAGATCTAATACAAAAGGACAACGGGAGAATCTGGTACAATGGAGAGGAAAAAGTACCGGTAAAGGATATCACGCTTGTGTTTCAGGAACCTTATCTCATTGCTTCCACTGTCAAAAAAAATATAGCATATCCAATGAAGCTGAGAAACTACTCCAAAGAAGCTATTGAAACAAAAATACAGAAATTGTCAATGGAATTAAGACTGGAACCATTGTTAAACAAAAAAGCGAATCAACTGTCGTTAGGGGAAGTGCAAAAGGTGGCACTGGCAAGAGCATTGTCATTTGAACCTAAATTGCTGCTTCTGGATGAGCCGTGTGCAAGTATTGACCCTTATACGACCAGTGAGATTGAAAAAATGCTCATGAAAATGAACCAGTCCGAGGGAACAACGATGGTTATGGTGACCCACAATCTGGCCCAGGCCCGGCGGCTCGCGGATGAAGTGGTATTGCTAAAAAAGGGAAAGCTTGTTGAATGCTGCGGTTCGGAGCAGTTTTTTAAGCATCCGGAAAATGAAGAAACAAAGCGATTTGTTGAGGGAGAACTTTTAATTTGAATATAGAACTTTTAAATACAGATACATTGGCCCGGGCCAGAGAAAAGCTGAACAAGGAAACAGAAGATTTTGCATTGAAAGTACGGAGAATTGCCTGTGCGGATGCATTGGGATATATTTGTGCGGAGGACGTCATTGCAAAAGAAAATGTGCCGCCTTTCAGACGTTCAACGGTGGATGGTTATGCGATCATAGCCAGAGACAGCTATGGAGCCACTGATTCCAATCCGACATTTTACCGGGTGACAGACCAGGTAAATATTGAAGAGACGGCTCAGACAGCTGTAGGTCCCGGCGAAGCGGTTCAGGTACAGACCGGGTCTATGGTGCCGGATGGGGCAACAGCGATTCTCATGGTTGAGTACATGGAAATTTATGCCGAGGCAAAAATCATTGGATATAAGGCAGTTAGTGAGGGCGTAAATATCATCCAGATCGGAGAGGATATGGCTGCCGGTGACTGCCTGGTTCAAAGAGGCCGGAGAATTAATGCAAGGGATATCGGGACAATGGCTGCCCTCGGTATTTGTGATATTATAGTTTATGTACCGCCGATTGTATCGATCATTTCCACGGGAGATGAATTGGTGGATATTGGGGAACCATTGACAGCATCAAAGATACGAGATATCAATTCCTATGGTTTGGCGGCGGAGGCACGAACGTTGGGAATGACAGTTCGAAGGCAGCTTCGTGTGAAAGATAACGAGGAAGAAATATTTAAAGCCGTTTTACAGTCGGTGAAGGATAGTGATATTGTTCTTTTATCTGGTGGAAGTTCGAAAGGCAATAAGGATTATACAAAGAAAGTATTGGAGAATATTACGGGGAATGTATTTACCCATGGAATCTCTATTAAGCCGGGGAAACCGACGATTTTAGCCTATGACAGGGAACATCGTACGGTCATTGCGGGGCTTCCGGGACATCCGATGGCTGCAATGCTGATGTTTCGGCTGGTTATTGCCGATTGGTATTGTGAAAAAAGCGGGCTGCGTATGCGTCCGCCATACAGGGCAAGAATCAGTGAAAATGTTTCCAGTAATCAGGGAAGAGAAACCTGTCTTCCGGTGAAGCTGATTTCAAATGCGGAAGGGTTGGTGGCAAAGCCGATTCATGCAAAATCAGGAAGCATTGCATCTCTTGGAAGGGCCGATGGCTATGTATTGATACCGCGGAACAGAGAAGGACTGAATAAAGATGAGCTTGTTTGGGTAGAGGTGTTGGAATGAAGAGAAATTTGTACTTAAGTGTTCAGGAGAAGGAAAGGGCGCTTTCACGCTTTTTAGACGTATTTTCTCATATTCGGCCGGGAAAAGAGCGGATTCCTGTCGTTGAAAGTCTCGGACGTATGACCGCAGAGGCTGTGTATGCCAGATATTCCAGTCCATCTTATAATTCCTGTGCCATGGATGGGATTGCTGTAGTCAGTTCACATACGAGGGGCGCTTCGGAAAGCACACCTTTGCGGCTGATTTATGAAAAGGATTATCTGGATGTGGACACGGGGGATATGATCATGCCGCCCTATGATGCGGTGATCATGGCAGAGGACCTGATTGAAACGGAGGATGGCGAAGGATACACAATTATCGCGCCAACCCATCCCTTTGCCCATGTACGGGCTATAGGGGAGGATATCGTTGCCAAAGAAATGGTGCTTCCAACCGGTCATAAAATACGTGCAATTGATATTTCCGTACTTATATCTGCCGGAATTACAGAGATTGAAGTAATAAAGAAGCCGATAGTCGGCATTATTCCGACCGGCGATGAGATGATTGAATATACGAAACCGCTGGAGGATGGGAAGATCCTGGAAACCAACTCCTGGATGTTCGAAAATATGGTCACAGAGAATGAGGGGATTGGCCGCCGTTATCCGATTTTGCGTGATGATCTGGAACTGATCAAGAAAACCTTGTCCGAGGCGGTCATGGAATGTGATATTGTGATCATTAATGCCGGATCCAGTGCAGGCCGGGATGATTATACCATTCATGCCATTGGTGAACTGGGAGAGGTATATGCCCATGGTGTGGCTATTAAACCGGGAAAACCGGTCATTTTAAGTAAAATACAGGACAAGCCGGTCATCGGTCTTCCGGGATATCCGGTGTCATCTTACCTGACATTTACAGAGTTTGTCATTCCTGTCATGAACTTGTATTACGGTTCTGGAAGTTCGCACAGACAGCAAAAGCAGGTAACGGCGAAATTGTCCAAAACGCTGATGTCCAGTCTGAAATATGAAGAATATGTCCGCGTAAAGCTGGGAATCGTGGAGGACGAATTGGTAGCATCACCCCTGGAACGGGGGGCCGGTGCATCCATGTCCCTTGTGAGAGCCGATGGCTTTTGCATCATTCCGCAGGATAAGGAAGGTATCCTTGCCCATGAAAATATTCAGGTGAAGCTGGTAAAAGATATGGACCAGATTCGTAAAACCCTGGTGCTTATCGGAAGTCACGATTTGATTTTGGATGTCATTAATGATCTGATGATGGAGGAAGGCCGTGACACGTGCCTTTCATCAACCCATGTCGGTTCCATGGCCGGGTTAATTGCCCTTCGAAAAAAAGAAGCTCATTTGGCTCCATCCCATTTGCTGGATGAGAAGGATGGCAGCTATAATGTAAGCATTACACGAGAGATGTTTCCTGATGAAAAAATGGTAATTATTAAAGGCGTCCGCAGACGCCAGGGATTTATTGTTAAAAAGGGAAATCCGTTAAACATTCAGGGAATTCATGATATTACACCGGAAATCCGGTATATTAATCGGCAGCGGGGCGCCGGAACCAGAGTTCTTTTTGATTATCTGTTAAAAAAAGAGGGAATTTCTCAGAAAGATATTTCCGGATATGAACATGAAGTGGCGACCCATATGAGTGTGGCCGTGGCCGTTCAAAAGGATAATGCGGATGTGGGCATGGGAATTTATTCCTGTGCAAAGGCGTTAGACCTGGATTTTATTGATGTGGGTTTTGAAGAGTACGATTTTGTTACTTATGAAAAATATCTTGAATTACCAGCGGTTCAGGAATTTATTTATATTCTGAAAAGTGAAGCGTTCAAAAGTCGGCTGGATATGTTGGGCGGCTATAGCTGTGAAGAATGCGGTCGTATTTGTCCTATTTGCACAGAATAGAAATGGGGATAGTATCTTGTTTGAAAAAAATATGGATTTTTTCACATTGCAGCAGGCTGCACAGATAGAACAGGCGAAAGTTGCAGTGATCGGAGCCGGGGCCCTTGGACAAATGGTGACCCATCAATTGGTGCGGACCGGTTTTGAAAAATTGATTTTGATCGATAAAGATGTATTGGAATACAGTAATTTTAATCGTCAGATGTATGCCATGAATTCCACGGTAAATCAATCCAAAGTGGCCGTGCTGAAAGCGCAGGTTTTGGACATCAATCCCAAAATCGATGTAAAAACGCATGAAACATTTTTAGATCAAAGTAATGGAAAACATCTTGTATCCGATGCGGATATTGTGGTGGATTGTGTAGATGATATTGAAACTAAGATATATCTTGAAAAACTGAGTACTGAATTAAAAATTCCATTGGTTCATGGTGCTGTGGAAGGCTGGTATGGTCAGGTGACGACCATTTTGCCGGGAGATTCTGTTCTGGAGCGCTTGTATGTACACAGAAAAAAACAGGAAGTGGCCGCGCTTATGATCACAGTCAGTGCTGTGACGGCTCTGCAGGTTGGTGAAGTGATTAAGATTGCGACAGGTGCCGGAGAATTGCTGCATCACAGAGTGATGTTTATCGATATGATGAACGGTGATTTTTCATATGTAAATATGTAGAATGTACAAATATATTAAGGATTTATGAAATAGAGAAAGAGGTGAGAAGGTATGGCTACACAATATGGGGGTTATATGGGAAAAGTGTTGAAAATTGATCTGACGACAAAAGAAGCGTCCGAGTATCCATTTTCTGACAGAGAAAGAGAGTTGTTTATCGGTGGCAAAACCATGGCGGCCAAAATTCTTGGAGACCATTTAAAAGGTACGGAAGAAGCATTCTCCATGGAAAACCTTCTGGTTATTACAACCGGACCGCTGACAGGTACCGGGGCGCCCAGCACCAGCCGATTTAATATTTCCACATTGTCACCGCAGACCGGTTATATTACATCGTCGAATTGTGGCGGTCATTTTGGCTATTATCTGAAAAAAGCAGGGCTGGATGCACTTGTTTTAACCGGACAATGTGAGGAAAAGACATGGATTGAAATTCAAAATGACAATGTGATATTCCATAATGCCGATGATCTATGGGGAATGAAAACGACCCGGACCCAGGAAGCTCTGGATGATAAGCTTCGGATGAAAAATGGCCGTGTCCGCAAAAACGGAAAGATCTGTATCGGGCCTGCCGGGGAAAATCTGGTATTGTATTCCAGTATTGTTTCCAATGACCGTGTGTTTGGCCGGGGCGGTACCGGGGCTGTCATGGGTTGGATGCGTCTGAAGGCTGTATGTGTCAGCGGTATGAAAGAAATTCCGATTTATGATAAGGAAAAGATGGTGGCCCATACAAAAAAGTGGTTTAAGTATTTAAGAAAACATCCGTTGACCGGAGATCAATTGCCAAGACTGGGGACGGCAGGTCTTGTCAGCTCTATGCAGATGAAAGGTATGCTTTCCACGAAAAATTACAGTAGTGGTCAATATGAGGATTTTGAAAAGGTTAGCGGAGAGCTGCTGGCAGAAAAATATAACATTGTCAATAAGGGATGTCTCACCTGTCCGATCCGCTGTGCACGTACTGTGGAAGTGGCGGGAAAACCGGTGAAGGGACCGGAACTGGAAACACTGGTTTTGCTTGGCGGCGGTATATTAAATAATGATCTGGAAGCCGTATTAAAATGGAATTATGAGCTGGATGAATTGGGCATGGATACGATTTCAGCGGCAAATACCATATCCTACGCTATGGAAGCCAATGAAAAGGGTTTATGGAATAATGGATTGAAATTTTCAGAGATTGAAGGTATATCCCAAATATTTGAAGATATTGCTTATCGCCGGGGTATTGGAGACGAACTGGCAGAGGGCAGTAAAAGATTGTCTGAAAAGTATGGCGGCAAAGAATTTGCCATCCATGCAAAGGGAATGGAACTGGCGGCTTATGAACCGAGAAAGGCGACAGGCCTGGGCCTTGGTTATGCGGTCAGTAACCGGGGCGGCTGTCACTTAAATGGCGGCTATCTTGTTATTTTGGAGGGCCTTGGCCTTTCTATTAACCAGACGACATATCATGGAAAAGCCGACCTGACGATGATGTTCCAGGATTTGATGGAAATGATATCTGCCTCCGGACAGTGTCTGTTTACAAGCTATGCCTTTTTCCCGGCGCCGCTGTTGAAACACCCGAATAGCTGGTATGTGAAGCTGGTCAATATGGCTTTGCCTTATTGCGGCGCTGCAGTGCGGCTGATGAATAAATATCCGGAAATGTTAAAGCTGCATTTACCGGTATTTCACCATACGAAAGGGTTTGAATATGCCACAGGCATGAAGATGACATTTGGCCACTATATGCGATGTGGCGAACGGGGCTATAATCTGGAAAGGGAAGTGAACCGGCGGTTTGGCGTGAATGCCAATAAAGATGCTTTGCCTTCCCGCCTTGTAAAAACATTGCAGGACCCGAAAGATCCGAAGTCCAAGGTGCCTCTGGAAAAATTGAAGAAGGTTTATTATCATGCCAGAGGGTGGGATAGTAACGGATTGCCGACGGAGAAGCTCTTGAAAAAACTGGAAATTATCTGAATCAAAGGGTGGTGCCTATGGTTAAAGTGAAATTATTTGGCGTGGCTCGTTTAAAGACTGGTGTCAGCGAGTTTGAAGCGGACATTGATACTATGGATGAATTAAGAAATTCGGTTCCAGGAATGACGAAAAGAGAAGTAAAAGATCTGGTTATACTTGTGAACGGAAAATCAGTCGGCCGATGGTATAAATTTAAAGATGGCGATGAGATCGTGATGCTTTCGCCGGCGGGAGGTGGATGATAATGAAAAAAAAGAAAACACCCTATATTAATGAAAATACCTGTGCAGGCTGTTCTGTCTGTGTGGTTAATTGCCCAATGGATTGCCTGAGTATTGAAGCTCCGAAATTTCATGGAGATATCCATACGATTGCCTGCCTGGATGAGACAAAATGTATCGGCTGCGGCATTTGTGCCAAAGTCTGTCCGATCGAGGCGATTGAAATGCATAACAAAGGAGGAATGCATTCTATGACTACAAAACTTAATTTGAAAAAAATTTATTGCAGAGGTTTTCAATCTGTAATGAAGGTGGGGATGACCATACTGCCATGGCGTGTGCCGAAAACATTGAAGGGCCGTGCGGCAGTTAAAAAACTGCCGGAGGCAATTAAACGTAAAAAATTTAAAAAGGTTTTGGTTGTTACCGATAAAGTACTGATGGAATTGCATTTACTGGATGGTATGCTTGAGGCGATGGACAGACAGGGATTGGATTATGTCATTTATGATGGAGTAGCGCCGAATCCGACGGATATTAATGTTGAGGAAGGGGTTAAGCTCTACAGAGAAAATAGATGTGACTGTATGATTGCTTTTGGCGGAGGTTCTCCGATGGATTGTGCCAAAGGAATTGGAGCCCGTATTGTCAAACCGCGTAAAAGTGTGGAACAACTTCAGGGACTCTTCACTGTTCTTCGTCCGATCCCGACAATTTTTGCAGTACCGACGACTGCCGGAACAGGTTCTGAAACAACGGTGGCTGCCGTTATCACGGATGCTCAGACCCACCATAAGGCATCGATGAATGATCTGTGTCTGATGCCGAAATACGCAGTGCTTGATCCGGAATTAACGGTAGGGCTGCCGCCGCAGGTGACTGCGACCACAGGTCTGGACGCATTGTGCCATGCAGTGGAATGTTATACAAATAATACCTATAATTCAAAACTGGAAAAAGATATGTGCAAAAAAGCCGTGAAGCTTATATATGATAATCTTTACACTGTTTATCAGGACGGCAGCAATTTGAAAGCGCGTTATAATATGCAAAAGGCTGCTTTTTTGGCCGGACGTGCGTTCACAAGGGGATGCGTAGGTTACGTCCATGCGATCGGCCATACGTTAGGTGGTTTATACGGGACACCGCATGGCCTTGCAATGGCGATTTTACTGCCTCATGTTATGCGGGCCTTCGGACCTGCAGCTTACGGGAAGCTGGCAGATCTGTGTGACGTATGCGGCATGAAAGCGGCCGATGATACGCCGAAGGCAAAAGCAGAGGCGTTTATTGACTGGATTGAAGAAATGAAAGAAAAAATGAATATCCCTGTATATCCTGAAATGATTCAGGAGGAAGATGTGGATCAGATCGTCGCATGGGCTGAAAAAGAAGGCAATCCACTGTATCCAACTCCTGTCACCTGGGATAAGAATGATTTCAAAAATTTCATATTGTCATTAAAATAGCAGCATATTTATAATGTAACAGCTTTGGAAATTTGCTTGCTTAAAATAAATGCCAGTATAATTTTAGCCAGATCCGGAATGATAAATGGAATAACACACCATCCAAGAACGGCGGAAAGACCGACAGCGCCCACATTTTTTGCATAGACGACCATAAACCAGGCAGTACCGAAGGCGTAACATACAACGAGAGCCAATACCATGGAGAGAATCAGCGCCCAGGTCTTTTTGCCGAAGGCTTTTTCAAAAGCCCACATGACAAGGGCAGAGAAAATAAAACCGATGATGTAACCGCCGGTGGTATTCAGTAAAACACCGAAGCCGCCTTTAAAACCGGAAAATACGGGAAGACCGACAGCACCCAGAAGTACATAGACAATAACCGATAAGGTGCCTCGTTTTCCGCCCAGAACGGCCACAGCCAGAAAAACGGCAAAGGTCTGTAAAGTAAACGGAACAACGGTAGGAATGGAAATCCAGGAGCAGATTGCTATAACCACGGCAAAAAGTCCGATATAAGCCATATCCAGAGTTTTTAGTTTTGTTGATGTCATTGATGTCATAATTATCCTCTCTTTCTGCCGCCAAGCTGCGGCGTACAACTCTAAAGCTTTGAAAAGGATATCATGGTCGGGAACGAATGTCAACTTCAAAATAAAATTAGTTAACAATTGATGGGCTAAAAATTTCTATTGACTTTAAATTTCAATATGGTAAAATATGACAGGTAAAGGTTTAACCAAATATTTACATGGATTTTACAAAGACGTAAAAATCTGTCGTTGGACAGGTATTTTCGTCTTTTTTTTGTTCAATTTATTAAAAAAAAGAGAGGAAAAACCATGAAAAAAACGATTGCGAAAAAGGTGGCGGAGTATTTGGTCACACTGATTGTTGTCAGTGTACTGATATTTGTACTTATTCGATTATCCAGAATTGACCCGGTGGCAGTCATCCTGGGCGGAAAGAATACGAGTGCGGATGTCGTTGCAAATACCCGGGCCAGTTTTAATCTGGATAAGCCGCTGCCCGTGCAGTATTGGTTATGGATTAAGGGGCTTCTTACCGGAAACTGGGGACTTGATTATAAGTATCAGCAGCCGGTGATGTCTTTGATTGGAAGCCGTGTGCCGGTGACCGCAGGACTTGTTGTCGGCGGAACTATTTTAAGTTTGGGAGTCAGTATTCCTTTGGGAGTGTACACTGCGTTAAAGAAGAACACCTGGGTTGATACATTGATTTCCACATTATCATTAATTGCCGCGGCAATTCCTCCTTTTGTTATGAGCGTTGTTATTGTACTTATTCTGGCAAAGGTGGCGCCGAGCTTTCCGATTACCGGTACATATAACAATGTTGGGGAGTATTTTACACGTATTATTTTTCTGTGTATCGCCATGGCGCTGGTGCGTATGACGTGACCATGCGGGTGACCCGTTCCGGGATGACGACTCAGTTGGAATCCAATTATGTCCAGACATTGATAGCGAAGGGGCTTCCAACTTCAAAAATCGTATTTAAGCATTGTCTGAAAAATGCCATTATTCCGGTGCTTTCCGTTGTCGGAATTCAGGTTGGCGGTATGATTGTCGGTGCTGTTCTTGTCGAAAGTATTTTTTCCTTATCCGGTATCGGTTCGCTGCTGATTGATGCGGTAAAGGCGAGCAATTATCCGATTGTTCAAGATGTTGTATTGATTTTGGTTGTTATTTATCTGACCATCAGTACGATTATCGATATTCTTTATTGTGTTATTGACCCAAGAATCCGTCTTGGAGCAAAGGAGGCTGACTGACGATGAAAAAGAAAAATACGGAGAGAGAAGGAACGCTTTTTACCGTTCCGGTCATTATAAGTATCATCATACTGGCAGTTATTATTCTGTCTTGTATCTTTGCCGGTGTTCTCGCGCCATGCGACCCGGATGCGCTGGATTTTACAGCGGTGCTTTCCGGACCGACGAAGGCCCATTTGCTTGGAACAGATAAAACCGGACGGGATATTTTATCCAGACTCTTGTTTGGCGGCCGGACAACGCTTTTAAGCGCGTTGGGTGTTGTGGGAATTTCTATTATTATCGGTGTGCCGATGGGACTTTTTGCCGGTTATTACGGCGGATGGGTTGATAAAATTTTAATGAGGATTACGGATGTTATCATATCCTTCCCATCCTTGCTGTTGGCCTTTGTATTTGTCGCTGTTTTTGGACGGGGAATTTCCAAATCCGTTCTGGCGCTGGGAATTATTTATGTGCCGATGCTTGCAAAGTTGACCCGTTCCCTCGTTCTTGTTGAAAAAAATAAAACCTACGTGGAAGCCTGTCGCTCCATCGGTTATGGTTCCGGAAGGATCTTGTTTTATCATATTTTACCGAATTGTATATCCACATTGCTTGTTCAGTTGACACTGGATGTCGGTTCAGCCATCCTGGATTTGGCTTCTCTGAGCTTCCTGGGACTGGGCGTTCAGGCACCGCTGTCTGACTGGGGCGCCATGCTGGAGGACGGACGTATTTTCCTTTTATCCCATCCGATGCTGGCCCTGTCACCGGCCTTTTGCATGGTGATTACTGTTGTTGCCTTAAATGTTTTTGTGGACGGCGTACAGAAATACATGAATCCACAGGAGCGAAAGCTTCCTTCCTATAAGAAATTGATGCGTCAGCATCGTTTGCAGGAGCAGGCACAGAACATAGAACAGGGGGCGGCGTAGAAATGAGTGAGAATTTAGTTTCTTTACAGCATTTGAAATTAGATTTAATTACAAGCCGGGGATTGATACATGCCGTCCGGGATATTAACCTGGATATCCGGGCCGGTGAAACCCACGGTATTGTCGGGGAATCGGGCTGCGGAAAGACGATGACAGCCAAATCCATTCTCCGTTTACATGATGAAAAAAAGACCTTCTATTCGGGAAAAATCCTGTATAATTCAGGCGACAAAACTGAAGATATTATGAAAATGAACCGTAAAAGTCTTGGGGTTATTCGGGGAAAGGATATTGCCATGATTTTCCAGGATCCGATGACAACCTTTGATCCGCTTATTACTGTCGGGGAACAGATTCGGGAAACGATTCTGACCCATGAAAATATCAGCAAACAGGGAGCGACGGAGCGGGTCTATAAGCTCCTGGATGAGGTGGGCATTTTCCCACCGGAAAAACGTTATAAACAGTATCCTTTTGAATTTTCCGGCAGTATGCTCCAGAGAGCTTCCATTGCTATGGCCGTGGCTTGCCGGCCGAAACTTCTGATTGCCGATGAGGCAACAACAGCTCTGGATGTGACGATGCAGGCTCAGATTCTGGAACTGTTAAAAAAATTAAAAGACGAATATCATATGAGTATCATCATTATTACCCATAATTTTGGCGTCATTGCCGAATTGTGCGATAGGGTTTCAGTCATGTATGCTGGGAAAATTGCGGAGACCGGTGATGTATCTGCCATTTTTCATCAGCCAAAGCACCCATATACAAAGGATCTGATTGACAGTATTCCAAGGGATGAAGCTACCGGAGAAAAACTGGTGACAATTCCGGGATTTCCGCCGCGGTTGGACCGGGAAATCGTTGGATGTCCGTATGCGCCGAGATGCCGCCGGGCTTTGCCGGAGTGTCAGACAAAGGCTCCCGAGTTGACAGACTTTGGAAATGGTCATTTGTGCAGCTGCCATTTATATAATAAGGGAGGTGTGGAAAATGTCTGAAGAAGTATTAATCCGGGTTGAAAATGTACGTAAGTATTTCAGCAAGGATTCCAAGCAGGTGAAGGCTCTGGATGGCATTCATCTGGAAATTCCGAAAGGTTCCTTTGTTGGCGTCGTTGGGGAATCTGGCTGCGGAAAATCCACACTGGGCCGATGTATTATGCGTCTGATTGATGTCAGCGGCGGAAATATTTATTATAACGGAACAGAGATTACAAAATTTGGACCGAAACAGATGCGGGAATATCGTTCTAAGATGCAGATGGTTTTTCAGAATCCATTTTCCTCATTTGACCCGAAACGGACGATTTGGGATTCGATTGCAGAGGTGGGCCGCTTTTATAAAATGTCGGAGCAGGAGATTAATCAAAGAATTCAGGAAATGATTACCTGGATTAATCTGGATGAAAATATACTTCACCGGCACCCGAATGAGCTTTCCGGCGGTCAGCTTCAGCGTCTGGCTATTGCCCGGGCGATGCTGTTAAAACCGGAATTTATCATGGCCGATGAACCGGTTTCGGCTCTGGATGTTTCCGTGCAGGCTCAGATTTTAAATATATTTATGGATATCCGTAAGGACAGCAATCTGACCATGATGTTTATTTCTCATGATTTAACCGTGGTGCGCCATGTGTGCGATATAGTTGTTGTCATGTATTTGGGAACTGTGGTGGAAAAGGGAACGGCTGAGGAAATATTTTCTAATCCGACCCATCCATATACCCAGGCGCTTTTATCTTCCAGGCCAAAGGATGACCCGGATAAGGAATCGAGCCGGATCATGCTTTCCGGTGATATTCCAAATGCGATGAATGTGCCTTCGGGATGCAGGTTCTGGCCGCGGTGCAGCCAATATAAAGAAGGCTTGTGTAACTGCAATTCACCGGAGGAAAAGTGCATTGGAGGAACGCATTATGTTTCATGTCTTCGTACAGAGGAATTAACCCACGCTAAAAACTCCTGAACAGGAGGAAAATATAAAGGAGAGAGGATACTATGAAAAGAAATCTTTTAAAGGTAAGTGCCGTCGCTATGGCCGCAGCATTTGCACTGACAGCCTGTGGAAGCGGCTCCTCAGGAACAACCCAGACAACAGCAGCCGCAGAATCCGGCAGTGAAACAGGAAGTGAAAGCGCGGCAGAAAGTACCTCTGGCGCAAAGGATACGCTGGTTGTTGCATTACAGCAGGATATTGTTTCCTTCGACCCGGCTTTTGCCTATGACCATACAACAAACCAGGTTGTAGACCAGGTGTGTGAATCATTATTACAGTTTACAGCCGACGGCGGTCTGGAACCAATGCTGGCTTCTGATTGATAGGCTTTAGCCTGTTCCTTAAAGTTCCGTTTCTCTGATGAGAAACTCCCCAATAAGGAACAGGCTAAAGCCTATCAATAAAAGCAGGCGCATAGACGCTGCTGCGAATCATAGAAACAGGCAGAGAACCCGATGCGTTATGCGCACCGGGTAACTCTGTCTATAGAAAACGGAGGATAACTATGTCATTACATATGGATAAACTGGCATCAGAGCTTGTACGTGATGATGCAGTCATCGCAGAAAGCCAGGCTTTTTGTGAGAGTTATAAAGAATTTTTAAACCATTCAAAGTGCGAGCGGGAAGTCGTCCGTAATATGATTGAAATGGTGAAGGCGAAGGGCTTTGTTCCTTTTGATGCCAAAGCGGATTATGCACCTGGAAGTCGTGTTTATTATAACGAAAAGAACAAGGCGCTGATCCTGGCTGTCATCGGAAAACAGGGTGTCCGAAATGGTTTGCATCTGATTGCATCCCATATCGATTCACCGAGAGTTGATTTGGAAACAACGCCATTATATGAAGAAGCAGAAATGGCTTATTTTAAAACCCATTATTATGGTTCTATTCGTCGTTACCAGTGGGTGACGACACCTCTGGCTATGCCATGGCCGGGTCAGCCTGAAAGACGGAACCCATCTGGACTTTGCCCTCGGTGAGAAGGCGGGCGAACCTCAGTTTGTTATTACAGATTTATTGCCGCATTTGGCAAAAGGTTTGAATCCGGGGCCGATTGATACGGTCATTACCGGAGAAATGCTGAACATCCTTATCGGCAGTTATCCGGCCGCTGAAGATATAAAGGCAGATCCGGTAAAACAGAAAGTATTGGAAATTCTTTCGGAACAGTATGGCATTGAAGAAGAAGACTTTTTGTCGGCGGAGATTTGTTTCGTTCCTGCGTATAAGGCTTCGGATATCGGATTCGACAGGAGTATGATTGGAGCCTATGGTCAGGATGATAAAATTTGCGCCTACCCGGCCGTAGTAGCTTTGACAGAACTGGAAGCGCCTGAAAACACGACCATTGTTCTTTTAGCAGATAAGGAGGAAGTCGGAAACGGCAGTGTTTCCGGTATGGATTCTGCTTATATTGATTATTTTATAGAAGATTTGTGTGCTATGGATGGCGTGACTCTTCGGGATGTACTGCGTAAATCCCAGGCTCTTTCTGCCGATGTGTCCAGCGGTTTTGACCCGGCTTATGCGGATTGTTTCGATGCCCGCAATGTAAATCGCATAAATCACGGCGCCATTATACAGAAATACAATGGCTATAACGGAAAGGCCGATACTAATGATGCCGGCGCCGAATATCTTGCCGAAATTCGTCGTATTCTGGACGGTGCCGGAGTCTTATGGCAGAGCGGCGAGACCGGCCGTATCGACCTTGGCGGCGGACGGACTCTGGCCCGGTGTATTGCCAACCGTAATATCGATGTGGTCGATATCGGTGTGCCGGTTTTAAGCATGCACTCTACTTTTGAGACCACTTCCAAGCTGGATATTTATATGCTTTATAAAGCCCTTTCTGCCTTTATGAATACGGAGATACATGGATTGTACTAACTGTATTAACGGTGCGAAATTTGTCGATGAATTGTGGATTAAAATGAATTGTGAGAGATAAGAAAGAGTGATAAAATCATATTGTGGAACAATCGTGTTGCAGGGTGGCTGACCTCTATTCTACATAGAATGGGGGTGGTGCTGGTGAACAATAAACATTTTGATTTCAAAGACCTTATGGCTTTTGGTATGTTTGTTCTGGCATTACTGACATTCGTATTTACGTTTATCAGATAGTGTTTATGGCATAGAAAAACCACCCCAAAACTTTGACCGAGTGGCAGGGTGGAATTTCTACTTTACTAATTAGGTCACCCCCCTTTGTGGGCGGTTGTTCCTTGTATATTTGCATTATAGCATTAAAACAATGGCTTGACAAGATTTTTCAAGATGTTTATAATGAAAGCAACGCGTTGATGAGACGAGTAAGATATGAAACATCACAGAGAGGGATCGGCTGCTGGAAAGGTCCTGTTGGGAAATATCTGAAAACTACCTCGGAGTGGCTCTAATCAAGTCCGGTGATTCCGTTATCAATCAGAATGAAGTGGTTTAACATATGCTGCTATGATTGTATCCGAATATATAAAGATACGTAAGGGAGCAGGCATATGAAACAAAAAGGGTGGAACCGCGAGAAGAACTCGTCCCTTTCTATCAGACAAATGATAGGAAGGGGCTTTTTTATTCAATAGGTTTTTCACAGATTGAATAAAAAGCCCTGAGATGAATGTCTGAATTTTAAATAAAGAATTTATGAAGGGAGAAAAATAAGATGAAAGTAACATTAAAGGACGGCTCTGTAAAAGAATATGCACAGCCGATGTCGGTGATTGACATTGCAAAGGATATTTCCGAAGGATTGGCACGGGCGGCCTGTGCCGGTGAATTAAACGGTGAGGTTGTGGATTTACGTACCGCTATTGATAGTGACTGTGAATTAAATATTTTGACATTTGAGTCGGAGGGCGGTGCAGCAGCTTTCCGTCATACGACATCCCATATTATGGCCCAGGCATTGAAACGTCTCTATCCGGACGCAAAGCTGGCTATTGGACCATCTATTGCTGACGGTTTCTATTATGATATTGACAGTGAAACACCCCTGACAGCGGATGATCTGACTAAAATTGAAGCTGAAATGAAAAAGGTTGTTAAAGAAGCGTTACCGATTACACGGTTTACGAAGAGCAGAGATGACGCTATTGCTTATTTTAAAGAGAAAGATGAACCATATAAGGTTGAATTGATTGAGGATTTACCGGAAGATGCAGAAATCAGCTTTTATCAGCAGGGTGAATTTGTGGACCTTTGTGCAGGCCCTCATCTGATGACAACAAAACCTGTGAAAGCCTTTAAATTGACAAGTCTGGCTGGAGCTTACTGGCGTGGAAGCGAAAAGAATAAGATGCTGACTCGTATTTATGGTACAGCATTTACAAAGAAAGCGGATCTGGAAGAACATCTGGCACGGATTGAAGAAGCAAAGAAGCGTGACCACCGGAAACTTGGCAAAGAACTTGGACTTTTCATGATTCGTGAAGAAGGTCCTGGTTTCCCATTCTTCCTGCCAAAGGGTATGGTTCTTAAAAATACTCTGTTGGATTACTGGAGAGACCTTCACCGCAAAAACGGTTATGTGGAAGTATCCACACCAATTATCTTAAGCCGTCATCTGTGGGAAAATTCCGGTCACTGGGATCACTATAAAGATAATATGTATACAACAGTGATTGATGATGCAGATTTTGCTGTAAAACCAATGAACTGCCCAGGCGGCATGCTTGTTTATAAATCCGAGCCGCATTCCTACAAAGACCTGCCGCTTCGTGTCGGTGAATTAGGCCTTGTACACCGCCATGAAAAATCCGGACAGCTTCACGGCTTGATGCGTGTACGCTGCTTTACCCAGGATGATGCCCATATCTTTATGACCCAGGATCAGATCCGTCAGGAGATCAAAGGTGTTGCCAAACTGATTGATGAAGTTTACAACCTGTTTGGATTTAAATATCATGTAGAACTTTCCACACGTCCAGAGGACTCCATGGGAAGTGATGAGGATTGGGAAATTGCAACGGATGGTCTTAAAGGCGCCCTTGAAGACCTTGGTCTTGATTATGTAGTCAATGAAGGTGACGGTGCCTTCTATGGTCCGAAGATTGACTTCCATCTGGAAGATTCCATCGGAAGAACATGGCAGTGCGGTACAATTCAGCTCGATATGCAGATGCCTCAGCGTTTTGATCTGGAATATACGGGAGCAGATGGTGAGAAACATCGTCCGGTTATGATTCATCGTGTAGCCTTTGGTTCCGTAGAACGTTTTATTGGTATTTTGATCGAGCATTTTGCCGGTGCGTTCCCGACATGGCTCTCTCCTGTACAGGTAAAGGTTCTGCCGATTTCTGATAAGTATATGGATTATGCTCAGAGTGTATTGTCTCAGTTGAATGATGCCGGTATCCGTGCTGAGATTGATACCCGTGCAGAAAAGATTGGTTACAAGATTCGTGAAGCAAGACTTCAGAAGATTCCTTATATGCTTGTTGTCGGAGCTAAAGAAGAGGAAGAAAAGGCTGTTTCTGTCCGCAGTCGTTTCAAAGGTGACGAAGGTCAGAAAGATCTGCAGACATTTATTGCTGATATTCTTGAAGAAATCCGTACAAAGGAAATTCGTCAGGTTGAAGAAGAAGCATAAGATATTCGTCCGAAGCGGCTGCCTGATTTGGCAGCGGGCTGTTCTGAGATTAGATTAAGAAAAAAGAGAATTATTTCGGAAGTAATTTCCGGAATAATTCTCTTTTTGATTTATTCAGAAACAATATGATTCCGTATAATAGCCCGGATACTGTCGTTAAGATAAGGTTTTAACTCATCAAAGGAAACCGGGTCATTTTCGAGAATGGTGCTGAAAGATGTGGAGCTTGCCAGTTCGATGATTAAAAACAGCATGGTTTTCGGAGCGCGCAGACGGACATCCGGATTTTCAAGCAGGAGTTTCTGGTAAATGCTGTAGGCATTGATGTCTTCGTCCGGCAGACCGGCCGTGATCGCATGGCGAAAGATTCCCCAGCTCAGATTTTTAGAAATAAATCGCAGCATCGGTTTATTACTTTGCATGCAATCCAAAATGTAATCGACAATGAAGATAATGCGGTCTTCCAAGGAAGGAATATGTTCGTTTTCCATGGCAATACTGGCTTTACGGAAGAGCTTATCTGCTGTTTTTGCAATTAATTGGTCTCGAATATCATATTTATCCGTGAAATAAAGATAGAAAGTTCCCTTGGCGACGCCGGCCTTTTTGGCGATATCACTGATAGACGTTTTTTCAATTCCCTGAGTCAGAAATAAATCATAGGCATTTTTATAAAGCGCTTCCAGTTTCTGTTGTTTATTTTCATCTACTTTTCCCATAATTTCTCCTTTTTTTCAATCAATAATTCGATTATAAATTAAAAATGACCAAAAGTCAATTTTTTTCAAAAAGAATATTGACTGTTGGTCATTTTTGCGTTATAGTAGTCGCAGAACAAAAATGACCAAAAGTCAGAAAAACGAAAGGGTGGATACAGCATGGTAAATTTGAGGAAAAAAATTGTAAAATACCGGGTTGCAATTCTCATCATTGGATTTTTACTTTTGATTCCTTCGGCTATGGGGTATTTTAAGACGAAAGTTAATTATGATATTCTGTACTATCTGCCGGACGACATTGAGACAATGGTCGGCCAGGATATACTGATGGATGAATTCGGCAAAGGAGCCTTTGCCATGGAGATTGTGGAAGGAATGTCCACGAAAGATGTGGCCGAGGTTAAGAAAGAAATTGAGGCTGTCGATGGTGTGGCCGAGGTCATCTGGTATGATTCTATAATGGATCTTTCGGTGCCGATCGAAATGCTTCCGGAGGATTTGAAAGACGTATTTAATGCGGATGATGCCACGCTGATGGCTATCTTTTTTGAGAATACGACTTCGGCGGACAGCACGATGAATGCCATTGGAGAGATACGTAAGATTACCAATGATCAATGTTATCTCAGCGGTATGTCAGCCGTTGTTACAGATATAAAGAATCTTTCAGATAAGGAAATGCCGATTTATGTGCTGATCGCGGTACTGCTGACATGTATTGTCTTGGCTGTTTTCATGGATTCCTGGCTGATTCCTGTATTTTTTATGCTGAGTATTGGCATGGCGGTCATTTACAATCTTGGAACAAATGTGTTCCTTGGAGAAATATCTTATATAACAAAGGCGTTAAGTGCAGTACTTCAGCTTGGTGTAACGCTGGACTATTCAATTTTTCTGTGGCATAGCTACAAAGAAAATCAGGAGCGTTTTCCGGGAGATAAAGAGCGGGCCATGGCCCATGCCATATCCAATACCTTTTCTTCCGTCGTTGGCAGTTCGGTAACGACGGTGGCCGGATTCATTGCCCTTTGCTTTATGAGTTTTACCCTTGGAAGAGATATGGGGATTGTCATGGCGAAAGGCGTTGTATTTGGCGTTATCAGTTGTGTGACGATTTTACCGGCCTTTATTTTGATTTTTGATAAAGCGATTGAAAAGACGACGCATCGGGCACTGACACCGAAGGTGAATAAATTATCTGATTTCATTATAAAGCATTATAGAATGTTTATCTGTGTTTTTATCATTGTACTGATTCCGGCGCTGTACGGATATGGGAATACGGAAGTTTATTATAATCTGGATGCCACGCTGCCGAAGTACCTTGAAAGTATACAGGCAAATGATAAGCTGTCCGATAATTTTGATATGAATGCAACCCATATGGTGCTGGCCAGTCCGGATTTATCTTCCAAAGACGGAAAGGCCATGTTGAATGAAATGTCCGATGTGGATGGCGTACGTTTTGCACTGGGACTTGACAGCGTTCTTGGTTCGGCCATTCCGAGGGAAATGATACCGGAAAAATTGACAGAAACATTGAAAAAGGATAATTGGCAGTTAATATTAGTTCAGTCCGAGTATAAGGTAGCATCGGATGAAGTCAATCAGCAGTGTGAAGAATTAAATCAGATCATAAAAAAATATGATCCGGAAGCGATGCTGATTGGAGAAGCACCTTGTACGAAGGATTTGATCACGATTACGGATAAGGATTTTAAAGTAGTCAATGCTGTTTCCATCGGAGCTGTCTTTTTAATTATCCTGTTTGTATTTAAATCTATTTCCCTTCCGATGATTCTGGTTGCGGTGATCGAATTTGCCATTTTTATCAATTTGGGTATTCCGTGTTACATGGGTACTGAGCTGCCGTTCATTGCATCCATTGTCATAGGAACGATACAGCTTGGTGCAACAGTAGACTATGCGATTCTGATGACAACACGGTATAAGAAAGAACGGTGTCTGGGAAAAGAAAAGAAAGAAGCGATTCAGATTGCTCTTTCCACATCGATAACATCGGTTATGGTTTCTGCATTTGGATTCTTTGCAGCAACCTTCGGTGTCGGGCTTTATTCCGATATTGATATGATTTCAGCCTTATGTACATTGATGGCCCGGGGAGCGATCATCAGTATGTTTGTTGTTATTTTTATCCTGCCGTCGATGCTGATGGTATTTGACAAAATAGTCTGCGCAACGACAAAGGAAATGCGGGAAATTAAGTTTTTAGGAGGTCATGATCATGAAAAATAAAGAATATCAGAAAATATTAGCTTATGCGCTGACGGCATCGATGGTCATCGGAGGTTCCGGAGTTTTATCAATTCCGGTTTGGGCTGAGGAAAATCCACTTCAAATCATGAGTACACAGGCTGCCCAGGTGGTTGCAGCGGAATCGGAAAAGGGCGATGGAGAGAAAGCAGAAGCCTTAAAAGATGAAACGGTTTATGTAAAACTGGATGCTTCGGGAAAGGTGACATCGGTAACCGTGTCCGATCAGCTTAAAAATGTAGGTGGATTGAAAAGCATTGAGGATGTTTCGGGATTGAAGAACATTGAAAATGTCAAAGGTGAAGAAAGCTTTACAAAGGACGGCGGAAAGCTCATGTGGAACGGTGCCGGTGAGGATATTGTTTATCAGGGGACGACTGAAAAAAAACTTCCGATAGGTATCCGGGTAAGTTACACATTGGACGGCAAAGAAATCAGTGCCGACGAGCTTACAGGAAAAAGCGGTCATTTGAAGATTCGGTATGAATATGAAAATACAACAGGAGAGGGCAGCGACTCATATACACCATTTCTAATGGTTACAGGATTGATTTTAAATACAGAGAAGTTTTCTAATGTAACTATTGAAAATGGAAAGCTTGTATCCGATGGTGACAGAGATTTGGCAATCGGAATGGGTATACCAAAGATGAAAGATGCACTGAATGTGGCGGATATTGATATTCCGGATTATTTTGTCCTTGAAGCCGATGTGGCCGATTATGAAGCTATTGAGGGTATTACGGTAGCCACCAATGAAGTATTTAATTCTATGAGCAGCGACGGTTTTGACAGTCTGGAAGATCTGGAGGGTTCTATGGATCAGCTTCAGAGTGCAGCCGATCAGTTGGTGGATGGTTCCGGTCAGTTAAAAACCGGACTGGATACTTTGCTTTCATCTTCCGGAACCTTAATCGATGGAATCAATCAGTTGGCTGCCGGCGGCGATGAACTTGAAAAAGGCACGGGAACTTTGAAGAGCGGTGCTGGTGAACTTTCAGAGGGCGGTAAAGCTCTTGTTGATGGTACTTCACAGTTGGCTGTCGGTGCAGAAAATTTGAGCGACGGCGCATCCCAGGTAGCGGCCGGAGCAGACAGTGCCCATAAAAGCACATCCGAACAATTACTGCCAGGTGTTCAGCAGCTCTATGACGGTGTGACAGGGATGCAGTCCCAGGTTGAGACCGGTATTGGCCAGCTTTCCGGAGGTACCAGTCAATTAAAAGGTGGTATCGAAGCGGCAGCAGCCGGAGCAGCTCAGTTGTCTGCTGGCATTGAAACTGTCGGGGCCAGTGCCAATGATTTAAGCAGCGGCATATCCAATGCAGCAGCGTCTTCAGCCGAATTGTCAGCCGGAGCTCAGAGCCTGGCTGACAGCTTATCTGCGGCAGGTGTCGATAACAGTGCTTTGATTGCGGCTTTGCAAGGCCTGGAAGCAGGAAAGAGCGATCAAGAGATTCAAACGATTGAGGCTGTTATTGGGGGATTATATGCTCAGGCAGATGGTGTCAACGCTGCACTTTCAAATGCGGCCGTTGCCGCCGGAAATATTGCCGCCGGAAGCAGTGCATTGACAGATGGATTGAATAATGCAGCGGCCGGAGCAGAGGCATTGGCCGGAGCCATTAATGGTGATATTAAAACAGGGGCTTCCGGTTTAAGCAGTGCATTAAATGAAGACTTGAGCAGCGGAGCCGCGCAATTGGATGCTGGTGTGACACAGATGGCCGGACAGTTAAAAGACGGTACGTCTCAGCTCGCTTCCGGTACAGGAGCTTTATTAAGCGGAACCAAAGCTTTAAATGATGGATTGGGAACGTTAGCCGACGGAGCAGCTCAGGTCAGTGAGGGAAGCAATACTTTAAGTGAAAATATGAAAACGGCGGATGATGGCGCACAGACATTGGCAGCTGGCCTTGAAGCTTTAGTTGAGGGAGCCTCCAATCTTCAGGCCGGAGCAGTTATCCTGAATTCTGGTCTTGGCACATTACAGTCCGGTTCCGGGGAACTGGTAAATGGTGTGACCCAGCTTGATAACGGAGCAGCCGAATTAAACAATGGAATGATTCAGTTTAATCGGGATGGTATCCAGAAACTGGTCGATGCTTTTGACGGCGATGTGGAGAGTATGCTTGATAATTTAAATGAAATTCTGGATGCATCCAAGGAATATAATAATTTTTCAGGTATTTCTGATGGAATGAAGGGTGAAGTGAAATTTATTTTCATCAGCGATAAATAAAAGATAGATATTTTGGAAAAAGAGTGCTATAATTTAGACAAAATCAATGTTAGGAGGCTATTTGTATGGCAAAGAAAATTTTGATGCTTGTCGGTGATTTTACAGAGGATTATGAAACAATGGTGCCATTTCAGGCATTGTCTATGTTAGGATATCAGGTAGATGCGGTTTGCCCGGATAAAAAAGCAGGAGATGTCGTTCGTACAGCAGTTCATGACTTTTTAGGAGACCAGACATATACAGAAAAACCAGGTCATAACTTTGCTATCACAGCAGATTTTGATGCAGTAAATACAGCAGATTATGTTGGACTTTTCATCACCGGCGGACGTGCACCGGAATATATCCGTCTGAATCCGAGAGTGATCGAAATCGTTCAGGAATTCTTTAAAGATAACAAACCTGTAGCTGCGATCTGCCATGGACCCCAGGTACTTACCGCTGCTGGTGTGCTGAACGGATATAAAGCAACCGCATATCCGGCTGTTGGCCCGGATGTTACCCTGGCTGGCGGAACATATGTAGAAGTTGATGCTTCCGAAGCTGTTGTTGACAGAAATCTTGTAACTGCTCCGGCATGGCCTGGAGATACAGCTATTATCAGAGAATTTGTAAAACTTCTCGGAGCTAAAATCGAGATCTAAAAGTTGATGAAAATGCTTGACATTCGGTGAGAAGTGTAGTATTCTATTTCAAGTGTTTAGAACACGATAAGAAAGCAGAGTACTCACTCTCACCTCAGCATTTGAAATGACTCGGGTTAATATTCAGGTAGATTGGCACAAAGGTGTCTTAAATGAATGGTGAGTAGTATGCTGCTCACCATTTTTTTGATTATGGAGGTGTCAATTATCAGCGATTTAATGATTAACGAGCAGATTCGCGACAGAGAAGTTCGTCTGATCAATGCAGACGGAGAACAGTTAGGGGTTATGTCCGCTAAAGAAGCTATGAAACTGGCTAAAGAAGCCAATCTGGATTTAGTAAAGATTGCCCCTCAGGCAAAGCCGCCGGTATGTAAAATCATCGATTACGGTAAATATCGTTATGAGATGGCTCGTAAGGAAAAGGAAGCTAGAAAGAAACAGAAGGTTATTGATATTAAAGAGATTCGTTTATCACCGAATATCGATGTCAACGACTTGAATACAAAGATGAACCAGGCACGGAAGTTCCTGAAAGGCGGTAACCGGGTAAAGGTTTCTGTACGTTTCCGTGGACGTGAGCTGGCACATACCGCAGCAGGTAAGGTTATTCTGGAAGGATTTGCAGAGAAGTTATCGGATGTTGCAGTAATTGATAAAGCAGCCAAACTGGAAGGCCGGAGCATGGTCATGTTCTTATCAGAAAAACGCAATTAATCATTTGTAAATATTAAGGAGGATACACACTATGCCAAAAGTTAAAACAAGCAGAGCAGCCGCAAAGCGTTTCAAAAAAACAGGTACTGGTAAATTAAAAAGAATGAAAGCTTACAAGAGCCATATTCTTACAAAGAAATCCACAAAAACAAAGAGAAATCTTAGAAAAGCAACCATTACAGATGCTACAAACGCAAAAGTAATGAAGAAGATTTTACCTTATCTGTAATAGAACGAAACGGAGGATATAACGATGGCAAGAGTTAAAGGTGCGTTAAACGCTAGAAAAAAACATAACAGAACTTTAAAGCTGGCTAAAGGTTACAGAGGAGCCAGAAGCAAACAGTATAGAGTAGCAAAACAGTCCGTAATGAGAGCATTAACAAGCTCTTTCGCAGGCCGTAAAGAAAGAAAACGTCAGTTCAGACAGCTTTGGATCGCAAGAATCAATGCTGCTGCAAGAATGAACGGACTTTCCTACAGCAAATTAATGCACGGTTTAAAATTAGCTGGTGTTGATGTAAACCGTAAAATGCTTTCCGAAATGGCTATCAGCGACGCTGCTGGATTCACAGCACTTTGCGAAGTTGCTAAAGCAAAATTAGCTTAATTGAAATTCATAAAATGTCCCCGATATTTTTTGGGGGCATTTTTTTATTATCAGGAATTTTTTGCACATTCAACTATTATATAGTATAATAGACCGCATATTTTCAAAAGCATAAAGGAGGTAGAAACTGTGTTAGAAATTATAAAAGCAATTATTTTTGGTGTTGTGGAGGGGATTACCGAATGGCTGCCCATCAGCAGTACCGGGCATATGATTATTTTGGATGAATTTATTAAATTAGAATGTTCCGAAGAATTTAAGGAAATGTTCCTGGTTGTTATTCAGCTTGGCGCCATTTTGGCAGTCCTGTTGCTGTTCTGGAATAAGATATTTCCATTCCAGTTTAAGGATAAGCGTAAGCCTGTTATTGAGGCGGATAAAATCATGCTCTGGTGTAAGATTATCGTTGCCTGTATTCCTGCGGCTGTAGTGGGAATTCTTTTGGATGATGTCTTTGAGGCGTTATTTTATCATGCCGTTCCGGTAGCAATTGCACTCATTGTTTTCGGTATCGCTTTTATTATTATTGAGCGGGGCAATGAATTTCGTCAGCCAAGAATTAAAAAGATGGAAGATATTGACTTTAAGACAGCTTTGATTATCGGTGTATTTCAGCTGATTGCCGCCGTATTTCCGGGAACCTCGCGGTCCGGCGCAACCATTGTCGGAGCCTTGCTTGTCGGCGTATCCCGTACCGCCGCTTCCGAATTTACCTTTTGTCTGGCTATTCCTGTCATGTTTGGAGCCAGCCTGTTGAAAATATTGAAATTCGGATTGTCCTTTACCGGGATGGAAGCGGCTATATTGCTGGTTGGCATGGCGGTAGCTTTTGTTGTCTCGATAATCGTTATCCGGTTTTTGATGGACTACATAAAGAAACATGATTTTCAGGTGTTTGGATGGTATCGGATTGTTCTCGGCTTGATTGTTATTCTGCTGAATGTTTTCGGTATCATTCAAGTATAAAACATATTACTAAAATAAATAATACATTGGCCTATGGATTTGCCATGCTGGGAAGTATCGTCCTGGCCTGGTGGTGGTGTTTTAAAGTTTCTGCAGGAAAAATTGAAAGAAGACTACAAGTGGGAACGAGATCATGTTAAATGGGTAACCGAGGTTCAGACAAGAACCGGAAGGTTACCCGTTTTTTCTCTCAATATCTTTTGATGATTTATACGCTTTTATGGTATAATATAAATACATGACATATTGGAACAGAGGAGGCAAATGGGTGGATTGGGAGATAAAAAAGGGACAGCAGTGGCCCTATGGTGTTTCCGTCTGGCAGAATCATTTAAATTTGGCTTTTGAATTGCCGGAGAAAAAGAAAGTAGTGCGGGGCAGACAGGAATTAAGTTGTCCGGATGAAAAAGAACTGGAGATAAAGATATATGATTTGGCGAGGAGAACATCGGTGACGATGCCTGTGGATGGGCATTGGCGCTGCGGCCGGGCTTATGGTGTAGAATTGATATGCAAGGATGCCGAAAAGGATAAAGATTCAGAAGGAATGCGTGGTGCTTCGATTGAGAATTTCGGTTATCAGGTTTTATGTGATGGTAAGGCGGTTTTGATGCCTTATGCGAAGGGAAAGCGCCGGATTGACGGAAACGATGTTTATTTGTTTGCGGAGCGGGAGTTTGATTGGGGCGATGATGTTTCGCCAAAGTTAGACTTTGACGATATTATTTTATACAAGCTTCATGTACGTGGTTTTACCAAACATGCATCTTCCGGGGTAAAGCATCGGGGAACTTTTGAGGGAATATCCGAAAAGATTCCTTATTTAAAAACTTTAGGAGTAAATGCTCTGGAGCTTATGCCTGTTTATGATTTTGAAACAGCGAATCCGGAGGATAGTCTGAAAGATGAGCGGAAGAATTACTGGGGATATGGGCCGGCGAATTTTATGGCTGTAAAGCCGGAATATGCTGCAAAACCGGAAAATGCCGGAGAAAGCCTGAGACAATTTGTAAAAACACTGCATCGGGAAGGTATGGAGATTTACCTTGAGATTCTTTTTACGGGAAAAGAAGATATGGAATATAAGCTCTCCTGTCTGCGCCATTGGGTTTTAGATTATCATGTGGATGGATTTCATCTGAATGCAGACACAACGCCGATGAGAGAGATTTTATCAGACCCGGTGCTGGCAGATACGAAAATCATGAGTGAAAATTTCGACGGTACTTGTGATAAAAATATTAATAGAAAACGAAGAGCTATTTATCATAATGGTTTTCAGGATGGCATACGGCAATTTTTGAAGGGCGATGAGGGCTCTGCCGGAAGATTTATGGAACAGATCCTGAACCGTTCTACGGAGCAGGGATATATCCAGTATCTGGTAAATAATAATGGTTTTACAATGATGGATATGGTGTCCTATGACAGCCGTCACAATGAGGCAAATGGAGAACATAATCTGGACGGGACATCCTGGAATTTCAGTTGGAACTGCGGTGCGGAAGGTGTGAGCAGGAAAAAAGATGTTCTTCGTTTGCGTCGGCAGCAGTTGAAAAATGCCTGGATCCTGAATATCTTTCAGCAGGGGACACCGCTGATTTATGCCGGGGATGAATTTGGCAACAGCCAGAAGGGAAATAATAATGCCTGGTGTCAGGATAATGACATCTCCTGGCTGAACTGGAATTTGATCAAGAAAAATGGTTGGCTATATGATTTTGCAGCAGAGCTGATCCAGCTTCGAAAAAAGGTAAAAATACTTCATCCGGAAAAACCTTATGCCCAGACCGACCGGACAGCCAGTGGACTGCCGGACGTATCCTTTCATGGGAAAGTGCCGTGGTTTGTCGATGGAGCTAATTGGAACCGCTGTATCGGCTGCATGTATGCCGGAGATGGTGAAGCCTGGTATTTTGCTTATAATATGAATTCTATCCGGGAGACTTTTGCATTGCCATGTCTGCCGAAAAAAAGTGTCTGGAAGGTTTATCTGGATACAGCCGAGGTGCATCCGAAGGATGCAGAGGCCGAAGATGGGAAGATTTCACTGGAAAGGCACAGCATTGTCCTGTTGTGTGGTAAATATTAAAGAAAACTCCGTTTCATCCGGATAATAAGGATGAAACGGAGCTTTTTTAGTAAAAATAATGTTCTGAATAGTCGTCCTTTGGCGGAAAATCGCCGATATAAGGTAAATCGTGCCGGTCATCAACGAGCATTGTGTCCGGTGTGTCATCATAGTCTGTGTAATCTTCTGACATACGATTGACCCGCGGAAACCAGTGATGTACCTTTTTGTTGCCGTCATAATAAGTCATAAGCAGCCTCCTTTGCTTCGGTTATATTTATATTTTGAAGCAAAGGCGTGAAATTTATTCTGGATAGATAAGACGTTCTGTGCCGATATTTTCCAGAACTTCCTTTAAAAATTTATCAGCCAGATAGTTGGCCATCGGAAGATTCATATCTTTGAAATTACCGCAGTCCTTGGCGCAGGCACCAGGCACCTCATCGTCAAAATCACGGATAAAAGTAAACAGCTCTTTCATAAGCGGAACAATATCTTTGGATTCATAGTCACCGCTTAAGAGCAGATAAAATCCGGTACGGCAGCCCATTGGTCCGAAATACACAGTTTTGCTGCCGTAAATCGGATGATTTCTTAAAAAAGTTGCGGCCAGATGTTCGATGGTGTGCATCTCGGCTGTGTTCATGACCGGTTCAAAATTCGGCCGGGTCATACGGATATCGAAGGTTGTGACTGTTTCGGCACCTACCGCATCTTTACGTGATACATAAACACCTGGAAGTAATTTTAAATGATCAATTGTAAAACTTGTTATTTTTTCCATGAGAAGGTCTCCTTTATATTTTTATGCTATACTAGGAATATTATATAAGAGAATGAAAGAAAACGCAATTATTGTTGAATTTTAAGGGTCATAAGTGTAAAATGGTACGTGATGATATGATAAGGAGTGGAGTCTACAACATGAAAAAACATACGGTACGTTTTTACGTAACGATTACGATTGTAAAAATAGCGACGAAATTTTTGAAACTTTTAGGCAGAAATGCAACTCATCTGCCAGGATGGATGGCCAATCAGCTCTGCCCGGATTTCCTCGGACATTTGGAAAAACCTGAGACACTTGTCTATGTCATGGGAACTAACGGTAAGACCACCGTATCCAATCTGACGGCGGAAGTATTGAAGGATAATGGATATGAGTATATTAATAATGCTTCAGGCAGTAATGTCAGTGAGGGCCTTATTTCTGCACTGTTATCAAAAAGCAGTTTCTTTGGCAAGGCACGCTGTAAACTGGCGATTCTGGAAGTGGATGAACGTTATTCGCCGCATATTTATCCATATATGCAGCCGGATATTTTTGTATGCACGAATCTGTGCCGGGATGCACTGGATCGAAATGCGAATGTGGACTTTATCGTTGATATATTAAATGATAATATTTCAGATCAGACGAAAATGATCTTAAATGGAGATGACCTGATCGTCAGTCATTTAAAACCTGAAAATGAAAGGGTATATTTCGGTATTGATGAACTTCCGAGAGATGCAAAGGCCCGGCCGAATATCGTGCGGGATATTATTGTCTGTCCGGAATGTGACACGAAACTGGAATATGATTTCCTGAGATATAACCATGTGGGACGTGCACACTGTCCGAATTGTGATTATGGTTCACCGGAGGTGGATTATGATGTGATTTCTGTCGATGATGCGAAGATGGAATTTACCATGAAGACGCCGGAAGGGGAAGAAACCTATCATTTGCTTGGAAAGAATATTACGGATATGTATAATGAAGTGACAGCCATTACGCTGCTCCATCAGCTTGGATTGAACTACGGACAGATTTCCGGTTCTATGAACAAGATGCAGTTAGTGACTTCGCGGTACGATGTTCAGAAGGTAGCCGGCAAAGAAGTGATCATGTGTCTCGCCAAGGGACAGAGCCCGATTGCCAGCTCCCGTGTATTTGAGTTCATTACGGAACAGGGCGGCAACAGTGCGGTCGTTTTGTTGAACTATGACTATCACGACCAGATGCATTCCTCTGAAAATATGGCCTGGATTTATGAGGCGGATTATGAATTTTTGAATAATGATTGTGTGAAACAGATCGTGGCCGGAGGAAACCGGTGTTATGATTATAAGATTCGGGCGCTTCTGGCGGGAATTCCGGAAGAACGGATTGAGTGTGCATTGAGACCGGAAGAAGTTGTTAAACTGGTTGATATTCAGAACGTAGATAAAATTTACATTCTTTTTGCTGTGTACACACGGCCGAAGGCATTGGAAATCAAAGAACATCTCATAAAACGAATTGAAAAGGGGGTAAAATAAGATGAAAATAGAAATATTATTTCCGGAATATTGCAACCTCTTTGGAGATTACGGTAATATGATGTATTTAAAGGCCTGCCTGCCGGATGCGGAGTTCATCGAGACATCCATGAACAGTGAACCGTTATTTGTGACAGAAAAGCCAAATCTCATCTATATGGGACCGATGACGGAACGGGTTCAGGAAAAGGTCATCCGCAAGCTGATGCCTTATAAAGAACGGATTGAAGAATTGATTCAGGAAAAAGTTTGTTTCCTGTTCACGGGAAATGCCATGGAAGTATTATTTCGTGAGATCATTGACGGCGACCGGGTGATTCCGGGAGTGAATATTTTTGATTTTTCCGCAGTGAGAGATTATAATCACCGGTTTAACGGAAATTTCTACGGTGAATTCAATGAGCGTAAAGTGGTTGGATGTAAGAGCCAGTTTACCATGGCCTATGGCGCGAATGAGAATTGCTATTTTGCCAAGACCATCCGGGGGATTGGCATTAACAAGTCATCCCGCTATGAGGGTGTACGGCGCAGAAATTTTATCGGTACTTATTTGGTAGGGCCATTACTGGTCATGAATCCATATTTTACCCAGTATCTGATGTATCATATGGGGATTGAGAAGCCGAAGCTGGCCTATGCCGAGGCGATGAAGGACGCTTATCATCAGCGCTTGACAGAATTTGAAAATAAACGGACAGCTATGGAAAAGGAATAGTAGGAGGAAGAACATGGATAAATACAGAGCTTATGTAGGGTCTTATACCCGTGGAGAGAGTAAAGGCATCTATATGTATGATTTTAGCGGGGACGAGCCGGTGTTGATCGAACAGGGCGTTGTGGAGATTACAAATCCATCCTTTCTGAGACTTTCTGCAAATGGAGAGTATTTATATTCCAACTGTGATGAAGGGGTGGCAGCATTTAAAGTTCTTTCGGATGGAAGTCTGGAATATCTGAACCGGCATTCGGTCCAGGGGCTGCGTCCGTGTTATCTGCAGGTGGATTCGGCCAATGAATATCTGGTCAGCGCCGGATATTATGATGGGAAACTGACTATTTCACGGATTAATCCGGACGGTACTGTAGGAGAAGTGACGGATGAGGTCTTTATGAAAAGTCCTGGCAGTGTTATTTCCAGAAACAATCGCTGTCATGTAAACTGTGCCCTGTTTACTCCGGATGAAAAGCATATTCTTGCGGTGGATTTGGGAATGGATCAGATTAAGGTTTATGAATTTGACCGGGTTCATGGAAAAATTTGTCTGAAAGATATTATCCGCTGTGAAATCGATTCCGGGCCGAAACATATTATCTTTTCCAATGATAAAAAATATGTTTATCTGACCCACGAGAACGCCAACATGGTGACAGAATATGCTTATAAAATGGGAAAAAAAGGTCCGGTCTTTGAAAAACTGGATCAGCAGTCCACGCTGCCGCCGAAATTTACAGAAGATAACTGTGCGGTAACATTAAAAATTACAGATAACGACCAGTATCTTTTCGTGACAAACTCAGGAGATAACAGCGTGGCTATTTATAATATTGGTGCTGAAAAGAAAATGGATAAGCTCTGTGTGCTTCCGGTCAGTGGTATTTATCCTAGGGATATTTACCTGTTCCCGGATAATAAACATTTTGCTTCTGTGAATCAGGAATCCGATTCGATTACTATATTTGGTGTCAATTATGAAAAAGGTTATATTTACATGAAAGGTAAACCGATTCATGTACCTTGCCCGACCTGCATTGAAGTAAAAAAACTGAAATAGAGATGAGGGATGCTGTGGAATGAGGAAACTTGTTTTACAGCATCTTTTTGTATTATGCAATTATGATGCAAAAAGGATGTAAAATGGCAGCAAGGGAGGAGAGAATTGTGAACCGGATTTTAATTGTTGAAGATGAAAAAGCGATTTTAGAATTGATCCGCATGAACCTTGTGGATGCCGGATATGTCTGTGTTTGCGCGCAGGATGGGGCTCAGGCGGCGGATATATTGGAAAAAGAAAGTTTTGATTTGATCCTATTGGACATCATGCTGCCGAAAATCAGCGGCTATGAATTAATGGAATATATACGGCCGATGAATATTCCTGTCATTTTTCTGACAGCCAAATCGGACGTGATGGATCGGGTGAAGGGACTGAAGCTGGGGGCAGAGGATTATATTGTGAAGCCCTTTGAGATTATCGAGCTGCTGGCCCGGATTGAAACGGTTCTGCGGCGGTATAATAAAACCGCCCGGATGCTGTCAGTCTATGATGTGTCAGTGGATACATTTTCAAGAGTGGTAAAAAAGGCAGGGCATCCGGTCAGTTTGACGGCCAAGGAATATGATATTTTATTGCTTTTTTTGAGAAATAAAAATATCGCCCTGTTTCGTGACAGGATTTATGAGAGTGTTTGGGGTGAAATGTATATGGGCGAAAGCCGGACGGTGGATTTGCATGTCCAGCGGATGCGGAAAAAACTCGGATTGGAGTCGAAAATTGTTCCGGTTTACAAGATTGGCTATCGCCTGGAGGTAGATGAGTGAAATTTTTTTGGAAATTATTTTTCAGTATTATTCTCGTTACCGAATTTTTTGTGGGTGTCAGTGGTTATGTGCTGATTTATTCCAGTTTTAAAAACTCTATGGAACGGGAAATCGAGGCGGCCTGGCAGGAAAATGATATGCTTTGTTTTTCTTTGAATCAGGGACTTGCCTGGTCTATGGAAATGTCAAATATATCCCTTATGTGGGGAAATCCCGGGGAGAACGAGAAGAATTATAAAGAAGTACTGACAAAGGCGATGACGATCCAGACGACGGATGGTGTCATCCCGTTTTCTTTCAGCAGCGATGAGGGAGAAGTCATCTGTGGAAGCCGGAAGCCGGGATTCGATGACGGACTTATAAAAACACTGTGTATACAGGAAAGAGGGTATGAAATACGGAAAAATGATAATCGATACACAATTCATTGCGCCCGCCCGGTGACACTTTTAAATGAACATTATTTTATAGAAAATTACAGGGATATTACCGAAGTTTTTGAAAATCAGGCCAGTTATACCCGGACATTTTCTATGATTATGGGGCTGTTGTTTTTAGTGGGCGGTGCGGTCATTTTCGTGATTTCTTATTGGCTGGTACGCCCGATCCAACAGCTTTCCCAGGCGACGCGGCGCCTGGCTGCCGGAAATGATATGAAACCGGTTATGGTGAACAGCAGGGACGAAATCGGACAGTTGGCGGAAGATTTTAACCGGATGGCCGTTCGGCTGTCAGAAAATATGGAGGCTTTAAAGGATTATGCCAGACGTCAGGAAATGTTCGTGGGAAATTTTGACCATGAACTGAAAACGCCCCTGACTTCCATCATTGGATATGGAGATATGCTCCGTTCCAAGAGGATGACAGAAGAACAGACGGTTCTCTTAGCTGACCAGATTGTCCGGGAAGGAAAGCGTCTGCAGGTTATGTCTGAAAAGCTTATGCAGCTTACGGTTTTAAAGAAACAGGATTTTAAAATGCGTCGGGTGTCAGCAAAGCAGTTTTTGACTTCTGTCTATGATACGGTATTTCCGGCGATGCAGGAGGATGGTATCCGGTTTATCGCTAAAATTCAGGATGGGAAACTATATATTGAACCGGATTTAATGAAAACAGTCTGCATCAATTTATTGGATAATGCCCGAAAGGCCATTGACGGAATCGGCGGCCAGGTCATATTGACAGGGAAAAAGGTAAAAGGCGGCTATGAAATTTCAGTCAATGATAATGGATGCGGAATTCCGGCGGAGGAACTTTCAAAAATCAGTGAGGCATTTTATATGGTGGATAAGGCGCGTTCCCGGGGGCGGGGCGGAGCCGGACTTGGTCTGGCAGTGTGTACAGCGATCATGGAAGTTCATCATGGCAACATAACTTTCGAGAGTACCCAGGGAGTAGGAACCTGTGTGCGGGTATTTTTAACGGAGGTGAACAATGATGGCGCAGTTTAGGAAAACAGCTCCGGTTTTTATAGCTGTTTTGATATTATGTCTTTTGGTGACTATGCCGCCGCTCTTTGCTAAAATTAAGGAAAAGACGCTGCTGGACCGGGTCGTCACGGAAGAAATTCCGGAAAATGTATTGACGGAAAGTTCAAAAAAGGCTCTGTCAGTTTCTGAAAAACTGGATCTCATTGTCAATGGACGGTCCGGCGGCTTCGGAGTTGCTGTGGTGGACGGCATTATTTCCGGTGTGGAAAATGACAATATTCTGAAAGAAAGGGCATGTTTGGAACTGGAGAAGCTTATGAAAAAAGATGCTATTTTGGTATTTGATACATCGGATTGTGAGCTTATTAGCGGAACACCATTAAATTACGTGAATTTGAATGATATGAGTCAGTCGGTGTCCCTAATATGGATTAATTTTCAATTTGCTTCGATGATGGCAGATGTATTGATGGATGTGGAAACATCCCAAATTTATGAGTATAATCTGTACTGTGGTTCGTATAGCGTGTCAGAAGATTCAGAATTGATGGAATTGGATAATCTGATTCGAAATTTTGAGGAGTATACCGGATTATCTGAGGAGGAATTTGATTATTTTTATAATTGTTCCGATGCACCGATGTATATTGGTTTAAGATGATGCAACTTTGAAGGAATTTTGAAGCTGGTTTTATGGCTTCTTATTTTACACTGTCTTTATTATTAAGAGAGACGGTGAGAAAATGAGAAGAAAAAAAGAAAAATGGATAAATAGTTTTTTACGGTATTTAATTTGTGTACTGGTTCTTTTAGCTGTCATCATGGGAGCCTTTACCATCGGGAGAATCTATGCTTCCGGTCAATTCCTCGGGATCAAAGATATTGTTGCCGGAGCGGCATCGGGTCACGGGAAGGATTCAGGTTCTCAGAACGGTGTACCGGAAAACGGTGTCGTAGTATGGAATAACAGCGGTGTATCAGCGGGACTTTTGACGTTGGTCAATGCGGACCATCCGATGTCATCGGATTGGAAATATGAACTGGTCCAGTTAAAAAATGGGCAGAATATTGACAGCAGGGCTTATGAGGATTTACAGCAAATGATGGATGATGCCAGAGCAGAAGGGTTGGACCCTTATATATGCTCGTCCTGGCGGAGTCATGAAACCCAGGAACAGCTTTTTGAAGAAGAAATTGCGAGTTATGTGAAAAAAGGATATTCTAAAAGTGAAGCAAAGGTTCAGGCCGCCCAATGGGTGGCCGTACCGGGCACCAGTGAGCATGAACTTGGCCTTGCATTGGATATCGTGTCCGAGGAAAATCAAAGGCTTGAAGAGGCACAGGAGGATACACCGACCCAGCAGTGGCTGATGGAACATTGTTATGAGTATGGTTTTATTCTTCGGTATCCTAAGGATAAAGAGGATATTACCGGAATCAGTTATGAGCCATGGCATTATCGATATGTGGGCCGGGAAGATGCCGCAGCCATCCGGGATTTGGGAGTATGTCTGGAGGAATATGTGGAACAAAAATAATAGCTCATAATATGCAGAGAAACGCGCCATTGGCGCGTTTCTTATATTATATATTATAATGTCTCATAAAATTTTAAGATGCGGTCCATACGAGAGGTCATGTTAGCCAGCAATGCGTCCATGACTGTAATGGCGGCCATGGATTCGACAACGACGACGGCCCGGGGAACCACTACCGGGTCATGTCGACCTTTGATCTGAATCTGAATATCTTCACCCTGGTTATTGACTGTCTCCTGAGTTTGGAAAATGGAAGGCGTCGGTTTAATGGCCACACGGATGTGAATTGGTGAACCGTCGCTCATACCGCCGAGAGTTCCGCCGGAATGATTAGTTTTCTTTGACACATGGCCGTCTTCCATATAAAAGGCATCATTGTTTTGCGAACCATAAGCAAAAGCAGCGAGAAAACCATCACCGATTTCTACGCCTTTAACTGCGCCGATGGACATCATTGCCTTGGCAAGATTGGCGTCCAGTTTTTCAAAAACCGGCTCACCTAAGCCGGCTGGCAAACCGGTGATTTCGCAATCGATGGTGCCGCCGATGGAATCCTTTGCGGCCATCATTTCTTTAAGCAATGCTTCCGCTTTGGCAGCAGCCTCAGCATCCGGCATATTCAGTGGATTTTTATAAATTTGAGAGAAGTCCTTGACGGATTCATTGATGAGGATAGGACCAATGCTGCGGGTATAGGCCTGGAGCTTTATGCCAAGGGTACTTAGAAATTTTGAAGCAATAGCTCCGGCAGCCACTCTGGCAATGGTTTCACGGGCGGAGGAACGGCCGCCGCCACGGTAATCGCGGAAACCGTATTTTTGATCAAATGTATAATCGGCATGGCCCGGGCGATAGTATTTGGCAATTTCCGAATAATCGGAGGAACGGGCCGATTTATTCCATACGAGCATGGAAATCGGGGTTCCGGTCGTTTTATCTTCAAAGATACCGGAAAGGATTTCCACTTCGTCTGCTTCATTTCTTGGTGTGGCATAAGGGGATTGTCCGGGTTTTCTACGGTTTAAGAAAATCTGAATATCTTCTTCTGAGAGAGGAAGACCGGCCGGGCAGCCATCAACAACGACACCGACGGCTTTTCCGTGGGATTCTCCCCAGGTTGTTATTTTAAATATATTTCCAATACTGGAACCAAACATAATATTTTTCACCTCTAAATTTATTTTATGTATCATTATAACGAATTTATGGTCAGTATGCAAATAAATATTGTGATATTCGTGCGATGTTATAAAAAAAAGTACAACGTGTATGATTATTCATCTAAAAATATTGCCTATAAGAACGCTGGGATTCTAACTTTCTGCCTAAAAAATGGATAATTTATCCAGAAAAAGTCCGCTTTGACAAATTATGGATTTCGTGGTAAAACAATTAAAACGTAACTCGGTGATGCCGTAAGAGTTATTTCGTTTGGAGGTGTAATTTATGAAGACCCAGATTCGATTACAGGACATTGACGGAGCAAAAGAATTCGTTCGTGCTGCTGTAAAGTGTGATTTTGACATTGATGTATACTACAATCGGATTGCTCTGGATGCAAAATCGGTTTTAGGTATTCTCAGTCTGGATCCAAGACATCCAATTACCGTTCATTTTGACGGTGAAAATGCTGACTTAAATGAAGTGCTTGAAAAGTATGCTATCTAAAATTATTTAGATATAACCGACCTGCGAAGCGGACATAATTACGGACATGAATAACGGACTTGCGAAGCGGACTTGATTACGGACTTGAATTACAGACTTGCGAAGCGGACTTGAATATATGAGACTTAAACAGAATATTTATGAGGAAATGGGGCTGTTCTGTCGAAGATTTATCGGCAGGGCGGCTCTTTTTCCATGTCTTTAGGAAAAAATCGAAAATTGCCTGTTGCGAAAAAATCCTGTTAAAGGTATACTAGTAGTGTTATCCTAAAATTTGGAAGTTCAGCAGATAAGGGGGACTTTATGTATAAATTGTTGACAACGGATGGAAGAGCCAAGCGGGGCGAGTTTACCACGGTTCACGGTACGATTCAGACACCGGTATTTATGAATGTGGGAACAGCCGCAGCGATCAAAGGCGCAGTGGCGACGACGGATTTACAGCAGATCAAGACTCAGGTAGAACTGTCAAATACCTATCACCTGCATTTGCGTCCGGGAGATCAGGTTGTTAAGAAGTTAGGCGGCCTTCATAAGTTTATGAATTGGGACAAGCCGATTTTGACCGATTCGGGCGGCTTTCAGGTATTTTCTCTGACAAGTCTGAGAAAGATTAAAGAAGAGGGCGTTTATTTTAATTCTCATATTGACGGTCATAAGATTTTTATGGGACCGGAGGAGAGTATGCAGATCCAGTCAAATCTGGCATCCACCATTGCCATGGCCTTTGACGAATGTGCGCCTGCTCTGGCTGACAGAGAATATATACAGAATTCAGTGGATAGGACGACACGGTGGCTCCACCGGTGTAAAGCTGAGATGAAGCGGTTGAACAGCCTGCCGGATACCATTAATCCAAACCAGATGCTTTTTGGTATTGATCAGGGCGGAATTTTTGCAGATATTCGTATTGAGCATGCCAAAGCGATTTCCGAATTGGACCTGGATGGTTATGCTATAGGCGGTCTGGCCGTCGGCGAGACTCATGAAGAAATGTATCATATCATTGAAGAAACCGTACCTCATCTGCCCCAGAATAAACCGACATATTTGATGGGTGTCGGCACACCTGCCAATATTTTGGAGGCTGTCGATCGGGGTGTGGATTTCTTTGACTGTGTTTATCCGTCAAGAAATGGACGTCATGGTCATGTTTACACGAATCATGGAAAACTGAATCTGTTCAATGCAAAATATGAATTGGACGATCGTCCGATTGAAGAAGGATGCGGCTGTCCGGCCTGCAAAAATTACAGCAGAGCTTATATCCGGCACCTTTTAAAGGCAAAAGAAATGCTCGGAATGCGTCTTTGTGTCTTGCACAATTTGTATTTTTATAATACAATGATGGAAGAGATTCGGGAGGCTATCGAAGAACATCGATATGCTTCTTATAAAAAATCGAAGCTGGAAGGCTTCGAAATGAAAGAAGAAAATTAATTTAGGAGGAAACGTATTATGGAAGGAAGCTACTGGATTTGGGTGGTTGGCTTATTAGTAATCTATGGAGTTGTATTATACTTTTTGTCCATTCGTCCACAGAAAAAACAGGAAAAGAAAATGCAGGCTATGTTGGATGCCCTGGAGGTTGGTGACAGCATCGAGACAAGCGGCGGTCTGTTCGGCGTTGTCATTGATGTCAGCGGAGATATCCTGATCGTAGAGTTTGGCGGAGACAGACATTGCCGGATTCCAATGCGGAAGAGTGCTGTAGTAAGTATTGAAAAAGCAAACAGTACAGAAGAATAAGCGAATTGAAAGCTCTTACCGGAGTTACCGGAAAGAGCTTTTTTCTTTGTTAGATATCTGAAAAATATTTTATTTATATGAAAAAATTTATCAATAGACCAGGTTCTTTTTTATCGTGATTGTGCTATTCTAAATATAAGTTTGACAAAACTAATTAAATGTATAAATATGAGGTAGAGATATGTTTTTGGAGATTCATGATTTAAAAAAGAGCTTCGGTGAGGATTCGAACCGGGTCGACGTTTTGAAAGGAATCAATTTCTCAGTGGATAGGGGAGAAATTTGTGTTCTGTTGGGGCCTTCCGGTTCGGGAAAATCTACCCTTCTTAATATTATCGGCGGTATCGACAGTGCGGATGGCGGCAATATTTGTATTAATGGCGAGCGGACGGCAGATATGAAGGAAAAACGTCTGACGATTTATCGGAGAAAGCATTTGGGATATATTTTTCAGATGTACAATCTCATACCCAACCTGACCGTTCGGGAAAATATTGAGGTAGGCGCTTATTTGAGTGAAAAGCCATTGGATGTGGATGAATTATTACATACGCTGGGACTTTATGAGCACCGGCACAAAATATCGAATCAGTTATCCGGCGGGCAGCAGCAGCGTACGGCCATTGGCCGGGCAATCGTAAAGAATCCGGACATTTTATTGTGCGATGAACCGACGGGCGCTTTGGATTATCAGACGTCTAAGGAGATTTTGAAGCTGATTGAGACGGTCAATGAGAAATATGGGAATACGGTCATTATGGTGACTCACAATGATGCCATTAAGGAAATGGCGGACCGGGTTGTGCATCTGCGGGACGGAAATATCCGGAAAAACTATCGGAATGAGCATCGGATTTCAGCTACAGAGCTTGAATGGTAAGGAGGCCGCCGATGAAAAATCCTTTAAGAAAACGGCTGCTTCGGGAGCTGAGAAGTGAGATTGGAAAATATTTGGTCATTTTTCTTCTTTTAACGGCAACGATTGGTTTTGTATCCGGTTTTCTGGTGGCTGATGGCAGTATGATTACGGCCTATAATGAGAGTTTTGAAAAATATAATATTGAAAACGGTAACTTTCGTCTCACCGATAAGGCGAATAAGGCCCAAAAGAAAACGATACAGTCTTTTGGTGTGACGTTGTATGATAATTTTTATGCAGAAGAAAAACTGACCAATGACAGTACCCTTCGGATTTTTAAAAACCGGGAGGAAGTCAATAAGGCCTGCCTGATGGAAGGCGCAATGCCGGAAAGTATGGGCGAGATTGCCATTGACCGTATGTATGCGGATAATAATGAAATTCATGTGGGGGATACAATAAGCAGTGACAGCCGGTCGTGGACAGTGACCGGTCTGATTGCCCTGTCGGATTACAGCTGCCTTTTTTCAAGTAACAATGACTCTATGTTTGATTCGGTGAAATTCGGTGTTTCTGTAGTTACAGAGGATGAATTTAATGGTTTTAGCGAGGATGAATTAAGTTTCAGTTATTCTTGGAAATATGAGCAGGAACCTGTGGATGATGCGGAAGAAAAACAGATGTCCGAGGATTTGATGAAGGTCATCAGCAGTGAGGCTTCTCTTGAGGATTATGTACCCCGTTATTTAAATCAGGCTATCCAGTTTACCGGTGAAGATATGGGCGGCGACAGGGCGATGATGGTTGCTCTGCTTTATATTGTTATTGCAATCATGGCCTTTGTTTTTGGCATTACGACCAGCAATACCATTAATAAGGAAGCGAATGTCATCGGAACCCTGAGGGCTTCGGGATATACGTGTAATGAACTTATCCGGCATTATATGGCTATGCCTTTATTAGTGACATTAGTAGGGGCCGTGGCAGGAAATATTCTTGGCTATACGGTGTTTAAAAATGTCTGTGTGTCCATGTATTATGGAAGTTATAGTCTGCCGACCTATGTGACCATCTGGAATGGGGAAGCTTTTCTTATGACGACTGTCGTGCCGATTCTGATGATGATTGCCATTAACTTTGTCATTCTTAAATATAAAATGACATTGTCGCCGCTGAAATTTTTACGCCGGGATCTGAGCCGGAGAAAGCAGAAACGAGCTGTCCGATTAAGTCCGAAGATGGGATTTTTCCAGCGGTTTCGTCTGAGAGTTATTTTCCAGAATATGAATAACTATATTATTTTGTTTATCGGCGTTATTTTCGCCAATCTGCTGCTTATGTTCGGACTTTTATTTCCGGCGGTGCTGGATCATTATCAGGAGGAAATGGAAAACAACCTGCTTTGTAATTATCAATATATTCTGCAGGTTCCTTTGGATGCCATGGATGAAGAACATAAGCTGGAAAGCCTTCTGGCAATGATGCAGTTTGCCCGTGATGTGGAAACGGAAAATGAGGAAGCTGAAAAGTTCAGCGCCTATTCTTTGAATACACTGGATGGGGTTTACAAGAGCGAATCTGTTATGCTTTACGGTATCGATAAAGACAGCCGATATATTCCGGTGGATGTTTCGGATTCACAGGTGTATATATCTTCGGCATATTCGGAAAAATTCGGAATCCGTCCGGGGGATACGATACAACTGAAAGAAGCTTATGAAGATACGCTGTATGAATTTACAGTGACGGATATTTATGATTATGAGGGGGCATTGGCTGTATTCATGAATCAGGCCATGCTGAATGAAACCTTTGATTTGGATAAAGATTATTTCAGCGGCTATTTGTCAAATACGGAAATTACGGATATTGACAGTAAATATATCGGCTCTGTCATTGATTTGGAGGCTTTGACCAAAATTTCCAGACAGTTGGATGTATCTATGGGAAGCATGATGCTTCTTGTCGATGGTTTTGCCATTATCATTTTTATGGTTTTAATCTATCTGCTGTCAAAGATTATTATTGAAAAAAATGCCCAGTCCATTTCCATGGTAAAGATTTTGGGATATTCGGACGGGGAAATCAGCCGGCTGTATATTGTCTCGACAACGATTGTCGTTATTTTGTTTTTACTGATCAGCCTGCCGATTGAGTATCAGATGATGATGTTTTTATTCCGGGTCATCATGATGAGCAGTATTTCCGGGTGGATTCCTTTTTATGTGGATCCGATTCTCTATGTGAAAATGATTGCCATAGGCATAGGAACTTATTCGGTGGTGGCCGCATTGGAATTTTTGAAGATACGAAAGGTGCCTATGGATGAAGCACTGAAAAATGTTGAATGATGTATAGTGCCAAAAGTGTGGAGGTAGAGAAATGAAAAAAATAATGGCAGTGCTTTTAGCCGGTATTCTTATTTTGGGACAGTCATTTTCTGCGATGGAAGTCCGGGCACAGGAAAGTACGGAGGAAAGCCAAAAGGATAAAACAGAAACGGTTTATGTAAAAGCTGATGCGGAGGGCAATGTTCAGGATATTTTCGTGGAAACTGTGTTGAAAAACAGAAATAATGGTGAAGAACTTCCGGACTATTCGAACCTCAGCGATATTAAAAATATGGTAGGGGATGAAGAATTTACCCAGGATTCGGATGGTAAGATTTTATGGGGAAATAATGGCGAAGATATTTCCTATAAAGGTAAGAGCAGTGAAAATCTTCCTGTTTCTGTGAAAATCAGTTATTATCTGGATGGAGAAAAGGTGGCGCCGGAGGTAATTGCCGGAAAGAGCGGTTCAATCCGTATTCGGTTTGATTATGAAAATCATACATCCGAAACAGTGACAGTGGGTGGCAAGACGGTGGATGTGCAGACACCTTTTGTATTACTTTCGGTGATGTTTCTGCCTTCGGATACATTTTCAAACATTAAAGTCACCAATGGAAAAGTCATGACCAGCGGAGACGATAATATTGTCATCGGTTATGCCAGCCCGGGGCTGGCCGACAGCCTGAAATTGGAAAGCTATGGGCCTACGGAAGACATATCTATACCGGAATATGTAGAGGTCACAGCGGAGGCGTCTGAATTTGAACTGGGATTCACGGCCACAGTGGTTACGCCGGGAGTTTTTGCCGATATGGATACGGAAGATTTGAAGGATGTGGATGAGCTGATTGACGACATGGGTACCCTGACCGATGTTTCAAGTCAGCTTGTTACCGGAACATCCGAGTTTCTTTCCGGAATGAAAACTTTTGAAACCTATATGGCCGAATATATAAAAGGCGTTACTGCGGTAAAGGATGGCTCTGATGCTCTGACGGAGGGGCTGGCAGCCTTAAACGAGAATAAAGAGGCTCTTCAAAGCGGCGCCGAGGCTCTTCAGAGTGGTCTTGAAAGTTTGAATGGGGCGCTGGCTCAGATATCATTGCCGACGGGAGAAGGCACAGGGCAGGGAGGGTCAGCTGCAGGCGAAGCTTCTCAAGCGGCTGTTTCTGAAGCCGCCAAGGCCCTGGCGGCCGATGGTGAAAAGCTTGCCGGATTTTTAGTATCCATTCAGGAGAGCATTGTTCAGATGCAGACTTTCACAGAAAGTGCGGCGGCCTATGTTACGACAGTTCAGGAAAATGTCGGGGCGGCGCAGAGCAATCTGTCTTCGGTGAATTTGTCTGATGTGGAGGCGGCTGCCAACGCAAAGGCAAAGGAACAGGCGGGCAGTGCCCTGGATACGGCGCTGGCCTCTATTCCGGACGAACAGCTTTCAGTCGAAGAAAAGGCCAGGATTCGGGCCGCAGCCGTAGATGGCATTGATGTGAGCGGTACATCTTCCGCGGCCCAGGGCTATGTCGCGGCAGCAGCGGCAGAATTGACCGAAATTCCAGCTTTTGAAGTGCCGAAGTTGTCTGTGGATGCCAACGGCATCGAAGACATCGTTAGTGATATGACGGCAAAACTGGGAATTCTTGAATCCTATTCGGAAAATTTGTCCGGTATGGCGGAAAGTATTTCTGCTATGGGCGGTACATTGGAAACTCTGAAATCCAGTGTGTCCCAGTTGGCGGGCGAAAGTAAGCAGCTTACCGAAGGTATCACTGCCTTTAATGATGGAATTTCCCAGCTTTATGAAGGCGCTTCGGCTCTCAGCAGCGGCGCTTCCGAACTGACGACGGCCGGGGAGTCTTTAAATACTGGTCTTGGCACACTGACCCAGGGCGCGCAGGCTTTAAATGAAGGGGTTTCTGCCTTTGATGAGGAAGGAATCAAAAGTCTTGGTGAGTTGGCCGGAAGTGACCTTGAAAATCTTCTGACACGGATTCGTGCCCTGAAAGAGGCCGACAGCCGATATAATAACTTTGCCGGAATCCGGGAAAATCAGACCGGCAGTGTCAAATTTATTATTGAGACAGAAGAGATAGAAAAATAGAATTTGTTGTTCTTACTGGGATTCTTATATGCGGTCTTGATATTTGGAGATTTTCGAGATATCGTATACATGAATCAAATATGTATTCCATCAAATCAAATTGAACCGCCGAGGAGGGCTAGTCTGAAGTGGCGGTTCTTTTTCGCCATGGCGTACAGAAAAGTTGCCTTTAAAGTTTCTGTTTTATATTAATTATAGGTTTGCACAGAGAAAGATGGAGAAATAATATATATAATAAAAAACAATAGATATTCTCATGAGATGGTGATATGATAATAATAGGTATTAATCGTTTCAAGGAAGAAAGGATGAGTGGTATGGCATTGGCGCAGGTACAAACTATAAAAAGCAATGAAGATTCATATACAATTTAATGATGCGATGAATGTTCTTTTGGCCAAATTAGATGATGCAATTGATGATATGGAGCAAGGAAAAGTTCAGACAATAGATGAAGCGTGGGAAGAAATCGATGTAATTTGAGGCGTATACATGGGCAACGGGAAATATAAAGTAATGATTGCACAAAAGAACTGTCTATATTCCCAACAGGTTATGACACTATCGGTTTTCAGCATAGGGGATATGACATATATATGAAACCAAAAAGTAAAAATATTTAAAATCGGTATTCAAAATTATTGAATACCGATTTTAGTCGTTTTATGCCCTTAATTTTTCAAGTACATCATAGGGAATGACCAGGTTTCCCATGCCTTTTCCAATCTGGATAAGGGGCTTCACGGAACCGTGAAAATCGGAACCGCCGGACCAGAGCAGATGATGGCGGTCAGCGAGCCGTTTCATATTTCGCTCATCCGCCGGAGAATAGGTGCTGTAATAGGTTTCGATGCCCCGCAGACCATAGCCCTTTAAAAATTCAATGCAGGTGTCAAGCTGGGCCGGAGTGAAGTCGTAGAGAAGGGGGTGGGCCAGGATGGCCACACCGCCTCCGTCACAGATGGCGCGGACGGCGTCTTCCGGTGTTACTCCGGTTTTTGGTACATAAAAAGGCATACCAGAAGACAGGTATTTATCAAAGACTTCTTTGATGGAAGCGGCGTAGCCGACATGAACCAGATAACGGGCCAGGTTGGCACGGGTGATGACGGCATCTCCCTCAAGTGCACGAAGCTTTTCCATAGTGATATCCACACCGGCGGTCTGCATTTTTTCAATCATCCGTAGGTTTCTTTGTTCACGAATCTTCTGGAAAGCATTAAGGCGTTCGGCCAATACAGGGTCTTTGGGGTCAAGGAAAAGACCGACGATATGAACCTCCCTATCGCCGTAAACGGCAGATAATTCAATGCCGGGAATACATTCAATATTTAAACGCCGGGCTGCTTCAAGGGCTTCGGTGACACCGTTCATCGTATCGTGGTCAGTCAGGGCCACAGCCGCGAGGCCGGCGGCTGATGCAGCCTCTATAACTTCTGTGGGTGTACAGCTTCCATCGGAAGCATTGGAATGTGTATGTAAATCGATTCGTTTCATAGATTAACCGTCCTTTCTAGGATTAGTATAGCATTTTTAGAAAGAAAAAAACATATAGTTAAAAAAAGGTTTATGGACGAGGTACATTTTGAGGACGTATATTGTTTCTATACTAAAAGCGCTGATTATCAGCTATGTGATTTCTGCGGCTTCGCTGCTGGTGCTCGCAGGGCTTCTTTACTGGCTGGATATTGCGGCGGCTCATCTTCAGATTGGCGTTATAGCTACCTATATTGCATCCTGCGTGGTCGGCGGATTTTATGTGGGAAGAAAGATGAAAAAGAAAGAGTTCCTGTGGGGATTGATCGTTGGAGTTCTTTATTACAGTATTCATATTGCAGCGGTAATTGCCGTGGAAGGCGTACAGCCGGAACGGATCGTGCCGGGAACAGCGCTGGCTTTATTGTGTATGGGAAGCGGCATGCTGGGCGGTATGCTGAGCTGACGATGATCTGCATATCAAACGTTAGAAAATGAACATGTGCAGATAAAAATAAAAAACTGCTTTAAAAAGAGAAACAAGTATGATATACTATTCCCGAATGCAATGTATTGCGAATAAAAGAAAAAGGAGGCTTTCCAATGAAACATATTAAATCTTTAAACACACGTTCTTTAAAGAATTCGATGGTTAAAGGCGGATGCGGTGAATGTCAGACATCCTGCCAGTCAGCCTGCAAAACTTCCTGTACAGTAGGAAATCAGAGCTGTGAAAATAACAAATAATACATAAGCAGCGGCTTAGTTACCTGAGTCGCTGCTTATTAAATGTAAGGAGTATTAAACGTGGTTCATCAGTATAAAAATAATGGTTACAATATTGTCCTTGATGTCAACAGCGGGTCTGTTCATGTTGTGGATGATCTGGTATATGACATTATCGCTTTGTACGAGACTGCATCGAAAGATGAAATCGTAGAGAAACTTTCAAAGGATTATCCGGCCGAAGATATTCTGGAAGCTTACGCAGAGATTGAAGAGCTGGTCAAAGCAGAGTGTCTTTTTACCGAGGATATTTATAAAGATTATATATTTGATTTTAAAAAGCGTCCGACAGTGGTCAAGGCTTTATGTCTGCATATTGCCCATGATTGCAATCTGGCCTGTAAATATTGTTTTGCCGAAGAAGGTGAATATCATGGACGCCGGGCATTGATGAGTTTTGAAGTTGGAAAAAAAGCACTGGATTTTCTCATTGCAAATTCCGGTTCCCGGAGAAATCTGGAAGTGGATTTCTTTGGCGGGGAGCCTTTGATGAATTTTGATGTGGTTAAACAGTTGGTAGCCTATGGAAGAGAGCAGGAAAAGCTCCACGACAAGAAGTTTCGCTTCACATTGACGACCAATGGTGTGCTTTTAAATAAAGATGTTCAGGAATTTGCCAATAAAGAAATGGCCAATGTGGTATTAAGTGTGGACGGACGAAAGGAAGTTCACGATTTTATGCGTCCGTTCCGCGGCGGACAGGGAAGCTATGATTACATTATTCCTAAATTCAAGGAGATGGCTGAGAGCCGGAACCAGACGAATTATTATGTCCGTGGTACATTTACTCATTATAATACGGATTTTGCTTCCGATGTACTGAATCTGGCCGATGAAGGTTTCAAGCAGATTTCTGTGGAACCGGTCGTGGCACCGGACAGCGAAGATTATGCGATCAAGGAATCCGATCTGCCGAAAATCATGGAGGAATATGACCGGCTGGCAAAGGAAATGCTGAAACGGGAGAAAGAGGGAAAAGGCTTTAATTTCTTCCATTTTATGATCGATCTTTCCGGCGGTCCGTGTGTTGCCAAGCGGCTTTCCGGCTGTGGTTCAGGGACGGAATATCTGGCGGTGACTCCATGGGGTGATTTTTATCCATGCCACCAGTTTGTTGGTCAGGAAGAATTCCTTATGGGAAACGTGGATGACGGCATTGTGCGGACAGACCTGCAGGAAGAATTTAAATGCTGTAATGTGTATGCCCGTGAGAAATGTCAGGACTGTTTTGCAAAATTTTATTGCAGCGGCGGCTGTGCTGCCAATTCTTACAATTTTACAGGCAGAATAACAGATACATATGACATCGGCTGCGAAATGATGCGTAAACGTGTCGAATGCGCGATCATGCTAAAAGCAGCCAGAGAAGGAGAGTTGTAAAATGAAGAAGAACAAAGGAAAAAGTCTGATTGGACTTTTACTCGTTCTGATCATCATTGCCGCCTGCGGGTTCGTATCCTGGAAAGGCGTAGATGAGAGTGGACAGGGAAGTGCCAGAAACATAAAACTCGGTTTGGATTTGGCTGGAGGTGTCAGTATTACCTATGAAGCTGATGAAGAAAATCCATCGGCTGAAGATATGAATGATACAGTCTATAAGCTTCAGAAGCGTGTGGAAAGTTACAGTACGGAAGCTGAAGTTTATCAGGAAGGTACGAACCGGATCAATGTGGAAATTCCGGGCGTTTATGATGCTGAAAGAATTTTAGAAGAACTTGGTAATCCGGGAACCGTTCAGTTTTACGAGGTGACAGACGCTTCGGCCAGTGATATTTCTGATGAAGAAAAAGCTGAGGCTAAAAAGGCAGCAGAAGCGGCTGGTTTATCGGACAGTTCAACATTTAATCTGGTCATGGATGGTAATGATCTTATTGATGCTCAGGTAATGACTCGGAAGGACAGCTATGGTAATGCCGAGTATGTGGTTGAATTGACAATGAATGCGGAAGGCACGGAAAAATTTAAAGAGGCCACTGCGCGGAATATTGGAAAACCGATATATATTGTTTACGATAACGAAGTTATCAGTTATCCAAAAGTAAATACGACGATTGAAAACGGACAGGCTATCATTGAAGGAAACTTCACCTATGAATCGGCCAACTCGTTGGCAACTTATATTCGTCTGGGTGCATTGAAACTGAATCTAAATGAGATTCGTTCCAATGTGGTAGGCGCCAAGCTTGGCGAAGAGGCCCTTGCTACCAGTTTGAAAGCCGGAGGCATAGGTCTGGTGCTTATTATTATCTTTATGATTATTATGTATCTGGTACCAGGTATTGCGGCAGGCCTCGCACTGCTTCTTTATGTTGCAGCAATGCTCTGTCTGTTAAATGGTTTGGATGTGACTTTGACCCTGCCGGGTATTGCTGGTATTATTTTGTCCATTGGTATGGCGGTTGACGCGAATGTTATTATTTTCACCCGTATTCGTGAGGAAATTGCCGGCGGACAGAATGTGCGGAATGCAATTCAGACAGGTTTTAAGAAAGCCCGTTCAGCCATTTTGGATGGTAATATTACAACATTGATCGCAGCGGCTGTCCTTTATATTAAAGGTTCAGGAACTATCAAAGGCTTTTCCATCACATTGGCATTGGGTATTGTGCTGTCCATGTTTACAGCCCTTGTTGTGACCCATTTTATCGTCAATGTCCTTTACGGATTGGGCTTTACCAGTGAAAAATATTATGGAAAACAGAAAGAGAAAAAGGTATTCCCTTTTGTTCAGAAGGCAAAGATTTTCTATATTATTTCCGTAGTCGTTATTATTGCAGGTTTCGTTGGCATGGGGCTGAATCATTCCAATGGTAAAGGCGCCATGAATTATAGTCTGGACTTTACCGGCGGTACTTCTATGACAGTACCGTTCAATGAAAATATTGATGTTACCGGTGAAAATGGCGCCGAACTGTTGAAGACAATTACAGAAACTATTGGCACAGGAGATGTACAGCTTCAGAATGTACAGGGCTCCAATGATATCGTGGTCAAGACTCAGGTACTTGATAAAGAGACCAGAGGAAATTTAAAAGATGCCCTTGTTGAAAAATATGGTGTGGATGAAAAATCCATTGAAGAACAGAGCATCAGTGCGGTTGTCAGTGATGAAATGCAGAAAGATGCCATTATTGCCGTTGTCATTGCCGGTATCTGTATGCTGATTTATATCTGGTTCCGGTTTAAGGATATCAAGTTCGGAGCCAGTGCGGTGTTTGCGCTGCTTCACGATGTGCTTTGTGTGCTGACTGTTTATACGCTGGTTCGCATTCCTGTCGGAAATACGTTTATCGCATGTATGCTGACGATTGTCGGTTATTCCATCAATGCGACGATCGTCATTTTTGACCGTATCCGTGAGAATCGTCAGGTTATGTACAAGGCATCGCTGGAGGAAGTTGTCAATTCCAGTATTACTCAGACTTTGTCAAGAAGTATCAATACATCTTTGACAACTTTTATCAGCGTGTTTGTACTGTATATCATGGGTGTGGCTTCGATTCGTGAATTTGCCCTGCCATTGATGGCGGGTATTATCGCCGGAGCATGGTCATCCATCTTTATTACAGGTACTCTCTGGTATTTGATGAAAAAGCTTGGGAAGAAGAATTAAAGTATAAATGACAGAAACTCTGCCGGAGAAGAAATTTTCCTGTGGAGTTTTCTGCGTTTTGAAAGAACTGTATAGAAATGGATGGAAAAGCTATGGAAAAATGGATGGTTGCTGCAAAGAGAGCAGATTTTAACCGCTTGGCAAAAACCTTTTCAATCAGTCCGGTGTTGGCTCGAATTATGGTCAACCGGGGAATAAAGACGGACGAAGAATTTCAGAAATTTTTATATGGAGATTTAAGCAGCCTTCACCATCCGGAAAAAATGAAGGATATGGACAAAGGTCTTGAGTGTATCCGTCGGGCCATTGACGGTGGGCAGCTCATTTGTATTGCCAGTGATTTTGATGTGGATGGTGTCTTTTCGGGTTATATTCTATGGCGGGGTATCCAGCGGGCCGGAGGCCGGGCTTATGTGGTAGCGCCGGACCGGATACAGGAAGGCTATGGATTAAATGAACGGATTGTCCGGGAAGCTTATGGAAAAGGCACCGGGTGTATTCTGACCTGTGATAATGGTATTGCAGCTATGGATGCGGTAGCTATGGCAAAGAGTCTTGGGATGGATGTCATTGTTACAGATCATCATGAGGTGGTTTATGAAACGGCAGCGGCTGAAGATGGCGGAGAAAAGCGGATATATCGGCTGCCACCGGCGGATGCAGTCATTGATCCAAAACGAGAGGATTGTGCGTATCCTTTTAAGGGACTCTGCGGGGCGGGCGTGGCCTGGAAATTTATAGAACTGCTTTATGAAACCTATGGTGTGCCGAAATCAGAATTTTATGAATTACTTCCCTTTGCCGCTGTAGCAACGGTAGCCGATGTGATGGATTTGGTAGATGAGAACCGGATCATTGTTAAGTACGGACTTCATGCCCTGGAAAAGACAGAGCATCCGGGGATACAGGCATTGATTCGTCACAGTGGATTGAGTAAAAGTTATATATCGGCATATCATGTCGGCTTTGTCATTGGCCCCTGTTTTAATGCGGCGGGACGGCTGGATACGGCAGATATGTCCATTCGTCTTTTACAGACGGAGGACCGGGAGGAGGCAGAGCGGCTTGCGGCCGATCTGGTAGCCCTAAATCAGAGCCGGAAAGAAATGACAAGTCTGGGCTATGAGCGGGCTGTTGAAAAAATAGAAAAAGAGGGAATATATCGTGATAAGATTATTCTGCTCTGCCTGGAGAATTGTCATGAAAGTCTGGCTGGAATTATTGCGGGGAGATTAAAAGAAAAATATCATCGGCCCGTCATTGTCGGGACAGAAAATGATGGGATGATCAAGGCGTCCGGCCGTTCGATTGAAGCTTATAATATGTATGAATCTTTAAGCACCTGCAGGGATTTATTTGAACGATTCGGCGGTCATGCCATGGCGGCTGGAATGAGTTTTAAAAAAGAAAATCTTCAGCCGCTGAGAGAACGGCTGAATCAGAACTGCGGTCTGTCGGAGGAAGATTTAATGCCCGTTATACATATCGATGTTCCTATGCCGTTGGATTATATCAGTGAAGGTTTTATTCAGGAGCTGGATTTGCTGGAGCCTTTTGGAAAGGGAAACCCAAAGCCCATATTCGCGGAACGGCATTTTAAGATTCTTCGGGCTTCTGTGATTGGAAAGAACCGGAATGTTTTGAAAATGCAGGTATGCAATGACAGCGGTGTCCGTATGGATGCCTTGTATTTTGGAGATATTCAGGAGTTTGATGCTTATGTGGAAGAAATGTATGGAGCGGACGGGAAGAACCGGATGTATGCAGGACTTTCAAACCCGGTAGATCTTGCGTTTACCTATTATCCATCGCTGAATGAGTACGGAGGACGGAGGACTTTACAGATAATTATACATAATTTCCAGAGAATTCCCCGTTAAATGTTGTTTTTTTAGAGTAACCTGTGGTAAAATGGGTGGTATCGATTATTCCAGAAGAGAGGGAGAAAAGTATGAAGAAATTAGAGGATTATGTAGTTAGTATACCGGATTTCCCGGAACCGGGAATTATTTTTAGAGACGTCACCAGTGTTTTGCAGGATGCCGAAGGTTTAAATCTGGCGATCAATGCATTGATGGAAAAATTGGAAGGTCTTGAGTTTGATGTCATTGCCGGTGCTGAATCCAGAGGATTTATCTTTGGTATGCCGCTGGCTTACAATCTTCATAAGCCCTTTGTACTTGTGCGTAAAAAAGGAAAGCTGCCGAGGGAAACGGTGTCTGCTTCTTATGAACTGGAATATGGAACTGCAGAAATTGAAATTCATAAAGATGCGATTTTACCAGGACAGAAAGTCGTCCTCATCGATGATCTTATTGCGACCGGAGGCACTTCCAAAGCTATGATCGAGCTGGTGGAGAGACTGGGCGGTATCGTGGTGAAGAATCTTTTTCTGATGGAGCTGGCCGGACTGAACGGCCGGGCGAAGCTGGAAGGGTACGATGTGGATTCTGTTATTGTATATGAAGGAAAGTAGGGGATTTGATGGATAAAGTCATTGATGTGGACATTATCGAGGACGACCGGGATAAGTCCGAGAAAAAAGATTTTATACCCCCGGAGATTCTTTATGATGAACTCATTGAGAAAGTAAAGAAATATCATCCGTCAGCGGATGTGACCCAGATAAAAAAGGCTTATCAGATCGCTTTTAACGCTCACAATGGACAGGTGCGTAAATCTGGAGAACCTTACATTATTCACCCGATCTGTGTGGCAATGATCCTGGCGGATCTGGAATTGGATAAAGAGACGATTGTCGGCGGTCTTCTTCATGATGTGGTGGAGGATACGGTGATGACACGGGAAGATATCGAAGCAGAGTTCGGATCAGAGGTTGCTTTGATCGTGGACGGTGTTACAAAGCTGGGTCAGTTGTCCTATTCTTCGGATAAGGTGGAAGTTCAGGCTGAAAACCTGAGAAAGATGTTTTTGGCCATGGCAAAGGATATTCGGGTAATTCTTATCAAACTGGCTGACCGTCTGCACAATATGCGGACATTGAAATATATGAAGCCGGAGAAGCAGAAGGAAAAAGCCAGAGAGACGATGGATATCTATGCGCCGATCGCTCAGCGTCTTGGTATTTCAAAGATTAAGATCGAGCTGGATGACCTGGCTCTCAGATATCTGGAACCGGATGTTTATTATGATCTGGCCAAAAATATTGCGTCAAAGAAAAGCGAGCGGGAGGCTTTTGTGCGCTCTATCGTGGACGAAGTCAGCCAGCACATGAAAAATGGCGGTATTAAGGCCGAAGTCAGCGGCCGTGTGAAGCATTTCTTCAGCATTTATCGTAAGATGGTGAACCAGGATAAAACACTGGATCAGATTTACGATTTATTTGCGGTGCGTATCATTGTGGATTCGGTCAAAGACTGTTATGCGGCTCTCGGATTGATTCATGAGATGTATAAGCCGATTCCGGGACGTTTTAAAGATTATATTGCTATGCCGAAGCCAAATATGTATCAGTCGTTACATACGACATTGATCGGACCATCGGGACAGCCTTTTGAAATTCAGATTCGTACCTTTGAGATGCATAAAACGGCGGAATATGGTATTGCCGCCCACTGGAAATATAAAGAAGATCCAAATGGCAAAAATATAGAGAATAATGAAGAAGCTAAGCTGACCTGGCTGCGGCAGATTCTGGAATGGCAGCGGGACATGTCCGATAACAGAGAATTTATGAGCCTGCTGAAAAATGACTTGGATTTGTTCTCGGAGAGCGTATATTGCTTTACGCCGGCCGGTGATGTAAAAAATCTGCCGAATGGTTCCACACCGATTGATTTTGCCTACAGTATTCACAGTGCGGTCGGTAATAAGATGGTTGGAGCACGGGTTAACGGCAAGCTGGTAACCATTGATTATCAGATTCAGAATGGTGACCGGATCGAAGTCATTACTTCGCAGAATTCAAAGGGACCAAGCCGGGACTGGCTGAATATCGTTAAGAGTACCCAGGCTAAGAATAAGATCAATCAGTGGTTCAAGACCCAGTATAAAGAGGATAATATCCTCCGTGGTAAAGAGCAGTTGGATAAATACTGTAAGACAAAGAGTATCGTTTTGAGCGAAATCCTCAAACCGGAATATATGGATAAGGTTATCCATAAGTATGGTTTCAGGGACTGGGATGCGGTATTGGCGGCTGTCGGACACGGCGGTCTGAAAGAAGGCCAGGTTGTCAATAAGCTGGTTGAGGAAGATAATAAAAAGAAGAAAAAAGAAGTCACAGATACTCAGGTACTTAAAAATATTTCGGAAATCAACAAGAAGCCTGTCTATGACAGACGGGAGAAAAAAGGTAAGAGCGGCATTATTGTCAAAGGTCTGGATGATGTGGCTGTACGTTTTTCTAAATGCTGTAATCCGGTACCGGGTGATGAGATCGTCGGCTTTGTTACCCGTGGTCGGGGTGTCTCCATTCATCGGACAGACTGTGTGAATATGATTCATATTTCCGAAGAAGATCGGGCACGGATTCTGGAGGCTGAGTGGTCGGCTGCACCGGATGAAGTGACAGGCAAATCCTACAAGGCGGATATTAACATATATGTGGAAGACCGTGTCGGTGTGCTTGTTGAAGTAGCCAGAGTATTTACGGAAAATGAAATCAATGTGACAGCTATGTCCAGCCGTTCCGGTAAAAACAATACGGCGACGATCAACGCAGCATTTGACATTCACAGTGTGGCTCAGTTAAATAAAGTTATTGATAAGCTGAGAAATCTGGAATGTGTTTACGATATTGAGCGAACAACAGGAGGCTGATACCCATGAATCTTGCAATTCGAATGATGGTCCTTGGGCCAGTTCAGACAAACTGCTATTTTTTGATCAATGAAGATACAAAAGAGGTATTGATTGTGGACCCGGCAGACCGGGCACAGAAAATTATTGAATGGATCAACAGCGAAGGTTTGAAACCGGTAGCTATTCTTTTGACCCATGGCCATTTTGATCATATTATGGGCGTACAGGGGGTTAAAAAGGAATACGGTATTCCGATTTATGCGAGCAAAGATGAGGTGGAGGTTCTCGCCAATCCGCAGATTAATGTTTCCACGATGATGGGGGCTTATCTCTCCATGAAAGCGGATGAACTTTTCTCTGACGGGGATGTGTTGGAACTGGCTGGGATGAAATTAAAGGTCATCTCTACACCGGGACATACGATCGGCAGTGTCTGTTTCTATATGGAAGAAGAAAAGGTACTGATCAGCGGCGATACCTTGTTTGAGGCATCGGTGGGACGTTCCGATTTCCCTACGGGAAGCAGCCGCCAGCTTATAGAGTCCATTAAGACCCGGCTCTTTGTGCTTCCGGATGATACGGATGTATTTCCGGGACACGGAGGAACAACAAATATTGCTTACGAAAAAGCACATAATCCATTTATTTATTAAAGAAACGATGATTGAATTAATATTAAACGAAGAAAGATATGAAAATGATATTCGGGCTCTCCTCATGGCATTTTACCATGGGGAGAAAATTTTCGTCCGAAAAACAGAAAATGCTGATGGTTCCGAAAAGGGAACGGACAAGGAGAAGGTTCACCGGACCCTGGAGGCGTTTTATGTCGAAAATGGTCTGAAACTGACGTTGAAGGATGAAGCAGGACAGGTCCTCAGCCAGAGCTATACCGAAGATTTTCCAAAAGACCATAAGGCAGGAAAAAACTGCCTGAAAACTGCTCTTTATGAGCTGCTTTGTGAAGTCACAGGGCGGACATTGCCATGGGGAACATTGACCGGCATCCGGCCGACAAAGCTGCCGATGGCCTACTATGATTCGGGACATTCAAGAGAAGAAGCTGCGGAGCATTTGAGGAAGACTTATAAGGTGTCTGAAGAAAAAATCCGCCTCTGTACTCAGGTGGCAGCGAATGAAAGACGGATTTTAGAAGGGATTGACGCAGAACATTCTTTTAGTCTGTATGTTGGGATTCCTTTCTGTCCGACCATTTGCTTGTATTGTTCCTTTTCTTCCTATCCTCTCAGCGTGTGGGCGAAGGAAGTGGATAATTATCTGAAGGCATTATTTAAAGAAATACGTCAGGTCAGCCGTATGGTGGATAAAAGCTGTCTGACGACGGTTTATATGGGCGGCGGAACACCGACTTCCTTAAATGCGGAGCAGATGGACCGGTTATTGTGTACACTGGAAGATAATTTTGATTTAAGTATTGCCCGGGAATTTACCATTGAGGCGGGACGGCCGGACAGCATTGATCTGGACAAGCTTCGGGTGATGAAAAATCATGGCATTGAAAGAATTTCAATAAATCCTCAGACATTGAATCAAAAAACGCTGGATGTTATTGGGCGGCGGCATACGGTGGAAGATGTGGAACGGGCCTTTGATATGGCGCGGCAGGTCGGATTTTCCAATATTAATATGGATCTGATTCTCGGACTTCCGGGGGAAAATTCTGAAGATGTGGCAAGGACGCTGTCAGGAATCCATCAGATGGCCCCGGAGAGCATGACGGTTCATTCACTGGCTGTCAAGCGGGCCTCTCGTCTGAATCAAAATCTGGAACTCTATCCTCCGGCGCCTCAGGAAGAGGTCAACCGGATGATCGACATGGCATGGCATGAGGCCGAAGCTATGGGAATGGAGCCTTATTATATGTATCGTCAGAAAAATATGGCGGGGAATCTGGAAAATGTGGGCTATGCCAAACCGGGAAAGGAGTGTCTTTACAATATCCTTATAATGGAAGAAAAACAGAGTATTGTTGCCGTCGGCGCCGGCGGCTCTTCGAAAATTCTATATCCTGCGGAGAACCGGATTGAGCGGGTGGAGAACGTAAAGAGTGTGAAAGATTATATTGAGCGCATCGATGAAATGATTGAAAGAAAACACCAGAATTTTCCAAAATATGGAATATTTGAAAAAAAGGACTTGAAAAAGTAAAAGGGTTGTGCTAATCTACATTAAGACAAGGAAGTCGAAAAAGGCTATCCTTGTCTTTTTTTATTTAATTTGGAAGAAAGGAATGATAATAGATGAGCAAAGAGACCACAGGAAGACCTGTCCAGCCACCTTTGTACAGACCTGAATTTGAACATGACAATTGCGGTATCGGTGCAGTTGTAAATATTAAGGGTATCAAGACTCATGCGACAGTGGAACAGGCCCTCACCATTGTTGAGACATTGGAACACCGCGCTGGAAAAGATGCGGAAGGAAAGACCGGAGACGGTGTTGGTATTCTGCTCCAGATTTCCCATCGGTTTTTTAGCAAAGTGACGAAGGAACTCGGCTTTGATATTGGCGGAGAAAGAGAATATGGTATCGGTATGTTTTTCTTTCCTCAGGATGAATTGGAGAGAAATCAGGCGAAAAAGATGCTGGAAATCGTTGTGGAAAAAGAAGGACTGGAATTTTTAGGATGGCGTACGGTGCCGATCGTTCCGGAAGTTCTCGGACACAAAGCCTTGGATTGCATGCCATATATTATGCAGGGATTCATTAAGAAACCTGCAAAAGTGAATAAAGGGATTGATTTTGACCGTAAGCTTTACATAGCCCGTCGTATTTTTGAGCAGTCCAACGAAAATACCTATGTGGTTTCTATGTCCAGCCGTACCATTGTTTATAAAGGTATGTTCCTTGTGGGCCAGCTTCGTCAGTTCTTTACAGATTTGCAGGATGCAGACTATGAGTCAGCCATTGCAACCGTTCATTCCCGTTTCAGTACGAATACGACACCGAGCTGGATGCGTGCCCATCCGAACCGTTTCATTGTTCATAACGGTGAGATCAATACCATTCAGGGAAATGCGGACCGTATGTTAGCGCGGGAAGAGACCATGTGTTCCCAGATCATGCAATCAGAAGATATGGGCAAGGTTCTTCCGGTGATCAACAGCTCTGGCTCTGACTCGGCCATGCTCGATAATACATTGGAATTCCTTGTGATGAATGGGTTGGAGCTTCCGCTGGCCGTTATGGTTCTCATTCCGGAGCCTTGGCTGAACAATCGGAATATGAGCCAGGCAAAGAAAGATTTCTATCAATATTATGCAACCATGATGGAGCCATGGGATGGCCCGGCTTCCATTGTATTTTCTGACGGAGATTTAATGGGTGCTATTCTGGACCGAAATGGTCTCAGACCTTCCAGATACTATGTGACCGACGACGATACTTTGATTCTTTCTTCCGAGGTCGGAGCATTGGAAATTCCGCCGGAAAAGGTTGTGTTAAAAGAACGTCTCCATCCGGGAAAAATGCTTCTTGTAGATACGGTTCAGGGAAAACTGATTGATGATGATGAATTAAAAGAATATTATGCTTCCCGAAAGCCTTATGGCGAATGGGTCGATAAAAACCTTGTAGAGCTGGAAAACCTGAAAATTCCGAATAAACGGGTGGAAAGTTATACAAAAGAAGAGCGTATTCGTCTCCAGAAAGCCTTTGGGTATACTTATGAAGAATTAAAAACTTCTATTTTGCCGATGGCCCAGAGCGGTACAGAGCCGATTGCAGCCATGGGTATTGACAGTCCGCTGCCGGTATTATCGGAAAAGCATCAGCCATTGTTTAAATATTTTAAACAGCGTTTTGCCCAGGTAACCAATCCTCCGATCGATGCGATCCGTGAGGAGGTTGTCACATCCACCTCGGTTTATATCGGACCGGAAGGAAATCTTTTGGAAGAAAAAGAAGAAAACTGTAAAGTAGTCAAAATCAAAAACCCAATTTTGACCAATACAGATTTATTGAAAATTAAAAATATGAATGTGGAGGGCTTCAAAGTCCAGACCATTCCGATTATTTACTATAAAAATACATCCCTTGAGAAAGCGATTGACCATATGTTTGTCGAAGCGGACCGGGCTTACCGTGATGGGGTGAATATGCTGATTCTCTCCGACAGAGGTGTAGATGAAAACCATGTGGCTATTCCGTCTCTGCTGGCTGTTTCAGCACTGGAACATTATCTTGTACGGACGAAAAAACGGACGGCGTTAGCAATGATTCTTGAGAGTGCGGAGCCGAGAGAAGTTCATCATTTTGCCACGTTGCTTGGTTATGGTGCTTCAGCCATCAATCCATATCTGGCTCAGGAGTCTATCAAAGAGCTGATCGATTCCAATATGCTGGATAAGGATTACTATGCGGCCGTCAACGATTATAATGACGCTGTGCTTCACGGCATTGTAAAAATTGCCTCCAAGATGGGCGTATCAACGATTCAATCCTATCAGGGCTCTCAGATTTTTGAAGCCATCGGTATAAATAAAGATGTTATTGACAAATACTTTACAAATACGGTCAGCCGTATCGGCGGTATTGGCCTGGATGATATTGCAAAAGAAGTAAACTTCCTTCATTCCAAAGCCTTTGATCCGTTGGATCTTGGAATTGATCTGTCTCTGGACAGCTCAGGAAGTCATAAGTTCCGCAGCGGTAAGGAAGAACATCTTTATGACCCGAATACCATTCATCTTCTCCAGGAATCAACCCGCCGCGGTGATTATAACCTCTTTAAAGAGTACAGTGCCGCGATTAATGATGAGTCCCGTACAATGAATCTGCGCGGTCTGATGGACTTTAATTATCCGGAAAACGGTGTGCCGATTGAAGAAGTTGAAAGTGTGGATTCGATTGTTCAGCGATTCAAGACGGGAGCCATGTCCTACGGTTCTATTTCTCAGGAAGCCCATGAGACTCTGGCCATTGCCATGAATAAGATCCACGGCAAATCCAACAGCGGCGAGGGCGGTGAGAGCCTGGAACGTCTGACGATCGGCAAAGATGGATTAAATAAATGTTCTGCGATCAAACAGGTAGCTTCCGGACGTTTTGGTGTAACCAGCCGTTACCTTGTCAGTGCCAATGAGATTCAGATTAAAATGGCTCAGGGTGCGAAACCGGGTGAAGGCGGACATCTGCCGGGCGGCAAGGTATATCCTTGGGTCGCAAAGACGAGACATTCCACACCGGGGGTTTCTCTGATTTCTCCGCCGCCGCATCATGATATTTATTCCATCGAGGATTTGGCCCAGTTGATCTATGACCTCAAAAATGCCAACAGGGATGCACGGATTTCTGTCAAACTGGTATCCGAGGCCGGCGTCGGCACCGTTGCTGCCGGTGTAGCTAAGGCTGGGGCACAGGTTATCCTGATTTCCGGTTATGACGGCGGTACGGGCGCTGCTCCTAGAACATCCATTCACAATGCAGGGCTTCCATGGGAGCTTGGCCTGGCCGAGACCCATCAGACATTGATCATGAACGATCTGCGTTCGAAAGTTCGTCTGGAAACTGATGGAAAACTGATGACCGGACGGGATGTGGCCATTGCAGCCATGCTCGGTGCAGAGGAATTTGGTTTCGCGACAGCACCGCTGGTAACCATGGGTTGTGTGATGATGCGTGTATGTAATCTGGATACCTGTCCAGTCGGTGTAGCCACACAGAATCCGGAGCTTCGTAAACGATTCAAAGGAAAACCGGAATATGTCATCAACTTTATGCACTTTGCAGCCCAGGAGCTTCGTGAATATATGGCCAAACTGGGTGTACGCACGGTGGATGAACTGGTTGGCCGGAGTGATCTGCTGAAGGTGAAAGAGCATGCAGCAGGCAAATGGGCGGATAAGATTGATCTGTCGGCCATCATTAATAATCCATATCTGGATACAGACAGAGGCATGAAATATGATCCGGCCCAGGTTTATGATTTTGAGCTGGAAAAGACATTGGATATGCAGGTGCTGATGAAAGAATTTAAATCGGCCCTTCATAATAAAAAGAAAAAGAAAATTGAAATTAACGTAAAAAATACGGATCGTTCGCTTGGAACCATTTTTGGTTCGGAGATTACAAAACGGTATCATGATACACTGGAAGACGATACCTTTGTTGTAAAATGTAATGGCAGCGGCGGTCAGAGCTTCGGTGCCTTTATTCCAAAGGGACTGACATTGAATCTGATCGGTGACAGCAATGACTATTTTGGTAAGGGCCTGTCCGGCGGAAAGCTGACATTGGCTCCGCCGAAGAATATTAAATTCAAACCGCATGAAAATATCATCGTCGGCAACGTGGCTCTCTATGGAGCGACCAGCGGTAAAGCCTTTATCAATGGCGTGGCCGGTGAACGTTTTTGTGTACGTAATTCCGGTGCCTTGGCGGTCGTTGAAGGTGTCGGTGACCATGGTTGTGAATATATGACCGGAGGAAGAGTTGTTATTCTCGGCGGTACAGGAAAGAACTTTGCGGCTGGTATGAGCGGTGGTATTGCCTATGTTTTGGATGAAAAGAGTGACTTCTACACAAGAGTGAATAAAGAACTTGTTTCGCTGGAAGCTGTAACTTCGAAGTATGATGTTCAGGAATTAAAGGAAATGATCACGGAACATGTGGAGGCTACCGGTTCAGAAATGGGTAAAAAGGTTTTGGATAATTTTGTAGATTATCTGCCGAAATTTAAAAAAGTTCTTCCACATGATTACAGTAAGATGCAGACAGCCATTGCTCATATGGAAGAAAAAGGTTTAAGCGTTGACCAGGCACAGATTGAAGCATTTTATGCCAATAAGAGAGGATAGGAGGTAAGACGTCATGGGAAAACCAACAGGATTTATGGACTATGAAAGACAGAACAGTACGGCCATTGCCCCTGAAGAACGGATTAAAAATTTTGATGAATTCCACATTCCTCTGAGCAAAGAATGCCAGCAGACACAGGGTGCGCGGTGCATGGACTGCGGTGTGCCGTTCTGTCAGTATGGACAGATGATCGGGGGCATGGCCTCCGGCTGTCCTCTGAACAATCTGATTCCGGAGTGGAACGACTTGATTTACAGAGGAAACTGGGAACGGGCGCTGAAACGTCTGAAAAAGACGAATAATTTCCCGGAATTCACATCCAGAGTGTGTCCGGCCCTTTGTGAGGCGGCCTGTACCTGTAATATTAACGGGCTTCCTGTTTCTGTTAAGGAAAATGAACATGGAATTATCGAATATGGTTATGAAAATGGTTTGATTCAGCTAGAAACTCCAAAGGTACGTACAGGAAAACGAATTGCTGTTATTGGTTCCGGTCCATCCGGACTTGCAGCGGCCGACCAGCTCAATCATCGGGGACATCAGGTCACTGTTTTTGAACGTAATGACCGCATTGGCGGCCTGCTCCGTTATGGAATTCCGAATATGAAACTGGAAAAACAGGTCATAGACCGCCGTGTGGACATTATGAAAGCTGAAGGTGTAGCGTTTGTTACAAATACAAATGTAGGCATTGATATAAAACCGGCCCGGCTTCTGCGGGAATATGATGCGGTCATTCTTGCCTGCGGTGCTTCAAATCCAAGAGATATTAAAGTGCCGGGACGGGAAAGCAAAGGTATTTATTTTGCCGTGGATTATCTGACCATGGTCACAAAGAGCCTTTTAAACTCCGGACTCCAGGACGGAAAGATTCCGGCTGTGAAAGATAAGAAGGTTATGGTCATCGGCGGCGGCGATACGGGTAATGACTGTGTTGGAACTTCCATTCGTCTCGGTGCGGCTTCTGTCATCCAGTTAGAGATGATGCCGAAAGCACCAGATACCCGGGCAGATAATAATCCATGGCCGGAGTGGCCGAAAATCTGTAAGACAGATTATGGTCAGGAAGAAAGTATAGCCGTATTTGGTCATGACCCTCGGGTTTATCAGACGACGGTCAAAGAATTTATCGCTGATGAAAAAGGCAATGTATGCAAAGCTGTGCTTGTCAAATTGGAATTCAAAAAAGATTCGGAAACCGGACGCATGAATATGTGTGAGGTTCCGGGCAGTGAATATATTGAAGATGTGGATCTGGTGCTTATTGCCGCCGGTTTCCTTGGAAGTCAGGAATATGTTACCAAGGCCTTTGGTGTGGATGTGGACGGACGGACCAATGTAGCCACTGCACCGGGGGATTATAAGACAAGCAAAGAGAAGGTTTTTGTTGCCGGAGATATGCACCGGGGCCAGTCCCTTGTCGTTTGGGCAATTCATGAAGGTCGTGAAGTGTCGAAAATTGTGGATAAATATCTTATGGGCTATACAAATCTTTAGCTTTGTAGTAAAATAGGATTTGGGCGAATCCTGCCCTTGCCATTTACGAGCTGTCCTCTGCTGTTCCCAAGGCGTGTAAGCGTCGGTAGAGGGCAGTTTTCATTTTATGAATATTGTCGAAACCCATCGATGGATTTGAATTGCGCTTCATTTTCTGTGTGCTATAATAAAAACATCTTTTATGATATATCGTATCAGGTGTACATTTCAAAACGTTTCAGTTCCGAAACGAATTCCATATTTTTAAGATGAATATCGTGCGCCAGGTTTTAACCTGATGCAGCATACAGAGAGGAAGGGGTTATAACGAAAAATATACTTTTTGTACAGGCGGAGAATTATGAACGCCATAAAGATATCCTGGAAAAGGGGCCATATATCCGGCATATGGATCTGGCGGTGAGCTGCAGTCAGCTTATCCATATGACGCCGAGGGAAATGACGGTACATCGGGTGACATGGGATATGTTAAAGCAGTGGGATATGTCACCGGAAGAAATGTTCCGACAGGCCGGGGAAAATTCAAGGAAAGAACTGCCGCCGGTGGTCGAGCCGATGAGTGATGTGATCAAAGGCTTTATAATGGAGGAATTTTTAGAAACTGCGAAGGTGGATATGGATAAGGCGCTGGAGAATGCGGAAAAAGAGTATCAGAAACTTTTTAGCGGACATGCGGAGGATATGCCGGAGATTTATATCATCAGTAATGAACTTCGGATACAGGGCGCATCGGTTGTCTTTTATACGGATGTGCTGGAGAAGTTTGCAGCAGAGAAAAATTCGGATTTGGTATTGCTTCCAAGCAGTATTCACGAATGGCTTGTTCTTACAGAAGCCTCAGCCGGGGAAATAAGTGTATTAGAAGCTATGGTGAGGGATGCAAACCGTCAGGTCGTTTTGCCGGAGGAGATTCTGTCGGAACACGTCTATAAATATACGCGTAAGAGCCAAATGCTTGAAATTGTCGATTCAGGGATGGATTAATGTGCGGAATACGGTCTTGATATGCCGATTTTCTTGCGATATAATAGTACGTATCTGATGAAAAGGAGTAAAAGCGATGAAATTTATTAAGACGCCTGTTAAGGGAATGTGTGATATGCTGCCAGCAGATATGCGCATGCGTGAGCATGTGTTGGGCATGATCAAAGAGAGTTATGCAAAATATGGTTTTATGCAGATAGAGACACCCGTAATGGAACATATTGAGAACCTGACATCTAAACAGGGTGGCGATAATGAAAAGCTTATTTTTAAAGTAATGAAAAGAGGTGCCGATTTACAGCGGGCCATCGATTCCGGAAACCAGGAATATGCGGATAATGGTCTGCGCTACGATCTGACAGTACCTCTTGCCAGATATTATGCAAATCATAAAGAAAATCTTCCGACACCATTTAAGGCATTGCAGATTGGTAATGTATGGCGGGCAGATAAACCGCAGAAAGGCCGTTTCCGTCAATTTACCCAGTGTGATATCGATATTCTTGGTGATGAGACGAATCTGGCCGAGATCGAGCTGATTGCAGCAACTTCGGATATGCTGTCCAAGATTTTTGCCGAGGTGAGCATTTCAGAATTTACGATACACATTAATGACCGCCGGATATTGTCGGCTATTGCATTACAGGCCGGATTTAAGGAAGAAGAAATTCCATCGGTTTTGATTTCTCTGGATAAATTTGATAAAATCGGTCTGGATGGTATCCATGCAGAGTTAGTCGAGAATGGCTATGCAGAAGATATCGTAGAGCGTTATCTTTCCGTATATAAGGCTACCGAAGCCATTGACTGTGAGGAATTCTGCCAAAATATCGATGAAGCCTTCCTGGATGCGTCTGTGATTAATAATATTAAGGAAATTATTTCCTGTGCCAAAGCGATGATTTCCGACAAGGTTACGATTTCTTTCGACCCGACCCTTGTCCGGGGTATGGGCTATTATACCGGTCCGATTTTTGAAGTCAGCATTAACGGCTACAATTTTTCGATTGCCGGCGGCGGAAGATATGATAAAATGATTGGTAAATTCAGTGGACAGGACGTACATGCCACAGGATTTTCCATCGGATTTGAACGTATTATTACCATTTTAAAAGATAAAATGGATGACGGAGCTAAGATCGGCGCAGAGAATCTGGCCATTTTAATTGCTAAAGATGTTCCGCTGGATAAAAAGATTGCTTTATTTAAGGAAGCAAAGGCGCTGCGAGAGGACGGCGCTGTCGTTACGATTCAGCCGATGCGTAAGAATGTCAAACAGCAGATTACAAAGCTTGAAAATGAAGGCTTTAATAATTTCAGAAAAATCTATAAGGATTAATCATAAGGAGAGAATAAAAATGTCTGAATCAATGAAGGGATTAAAGAGAACCCACCGCTGTGCGGAGCTTGACAGCGCCAATGTGGGCGAAGTTGTTACCGTAATGGGCTGGGTACAGAAAAGCCGGAATAAGGGCGGTATTATTTTCGTCGATTTAAGAGACCGCAGCGGTCTTCTCCAGATTATTTTTGAAGAAGCGGATGCCGGAAGTGAAAACTTTGCCAAAGCCGAAAAACTTCGTGCTGAGTTTGTTGTGGCTGTTGTGGGCCGTGTGGAACAAAGAGCAGGCGGTATTAATAAAAACCTGAAGACCGGAGAAATTGAAATCCGTGCGACAGAACTTCGGATTTTATCTGAGTCAGAGACACCGCCATTCCCGATTGAGGAAAACAGCAAGACAAAAGAAGATTTGCGTTTGAAATATCGTTATCTTGATTTAAGACGTCCGGATCTGCAGAGAAATATTATGATGCGCAGTAAAGCGGCGACAGTGATCCGGAATTTCCTTTCCGAGGAAGGATTTCTTGAGATCGAGACGCCGATTCTCGGTAAGAGTACACCGGAAGGTGCCAGAGATTATCTTGTGCCGAGCCGTGTCCATCCTGGAACCTTTTATGGACTGCCTCAGTCACCTCAGTTATTTAAACAGCTTTTGATGTGTTCCGGTTATGACCGTTATTTCCAGATTGCAAAATGTTTCCGAGATGAGGACTTGCGTGCGGACCGTCAGCCGGAGTTTACTCAGATTGACATGGAGTTGTCCTTCGTTGATGTGGATGACGTCATTGAAGTCAATGAACGACTTTTAGCCCGTCTTTTTAAAGAGATTATCGGTCTGGATGTACAGCTTCCGATTCCGCGGATGACCTGGCAGGAAGCTATGGACCGATTTGGTTCGGACAAGCCGGATACCCGTTTTGGTATGGAGCTTCAGGATGTGAGTGACGTGGTAAAGGATTGTGATTTTGTCGTATTTAAAGGCGCTCTTGAAGACGGCGGTTCCGTTCGTGGTATCAATGCCAAAGGTCAGGGCGGTATGCCTCGTAAGAAAATTGATGCCCTTGTGAAGTTTGCCAAGGATTATGGCGCAAAGGGACTGGCCTATATTGCCATTCAGGAAGACGGCACGGTGAAATCTTCCTTTGCTAAATTTATGAAAGATGAAGAGATGAGCGCACTCATTCAGGCTATGGGCGGAGAAAACGGCGACTTACTTCTCTTTGCCGCAGATAAAAATAAAGTGGTTTATGATGTTCTCGGTGCATTGCGTCTGGAATTGGCAGAAAAGATGGAATTAATCGATAAGAATAAATTCAATTTCCTCTGGGTTACCGAATTCCCGCTGTTAGAGTGGTCTGAAGAAGAAGGACGTTATACAGCGATGCATCATCCATTTACTATGCCGATGGAAGAGGATCTGCAGTATCTGGACAGTGATCCGGGCCGGGTTCGGGCGAAAGCTTATGATATTGTTTTAAATGGTACGGAGATCGGCGGCGGCAGCGTTCGTATTTTCCAGAATCACGTTCAGGAAAAAATGTTTGAAGTTCTTGGCTTTGAAAAAGAGGATGCTTATGAACGTTTCGGTTTCCTCTTAAATGCTTTCAAATATGGTGTTCCGCCGCATGCAGGTCTGGCGTATGGTTTTGACCGTCTGATCATGATCATGGCCGGTATGGACAGTATTCGTGATGTTATCGCTTTCCCAAAGGTTAAAGATGCATCTTGTCTGATGACCGATGCACCGAATGTGGTAGATGCGATACAGTTAAAAGAACTTGGAATTGATATTGCCGAAGAAGAACAGATGTGATATTCTGTTACGGTAAAGTGACATTATAATAAATAAATAAATAAATCATGGAGGTACAAAATGTATTCATTAGATGAGTTGAAAAACACAGATCCTGCGATTGCTCAGGTGATTGAAGACGAATTAGCCAGACAGAATTCCCATATTGAGTTGATCGCATCTGAGAACTGGGTAAGTCATGCAGTCATGTCTGCTATGGGAAGTCCGCTGACAAACAAATATGCAGAAGGTTATCCTGGAAAACGCTATTACGGCGGCTGTGAATGCGTTGATGTTGCTGAAAATCTGGCAATTGAACGGGCAAAAGAACTTTTCGGATGTGATTATGCCAATGTTCAGCCGCATTCTGGTGCTCAGGCAAATCTGGCTGTATTCTTTGCCATGTTGGAGCCAGGAGATACCGTTATGGGTATGAACCTCGATCACGGCGGCCATCTGACCCACGGAAGCCCGGTAAATATATCTGGTAAATATTTTAAAATTGTACCTTACGGTGTTAATGATGAAGGCTTTATCGATTACGACGAATTGCGCCGTATCGCTCTGGAAGCAAAACCGAAGCTGATCGTAGCAGGTGCCAGTGCCTATGCGAGAACCATTGATTTCAAAAAATTCAGAGAAGTAGCCGATGAAGTGGGCGCTTATCTGATGGTGGATATGGCTCATATTGCAGGTCTTGTTGCAGCAGGACTTCATCCAAGCCCGATTCCGTATGCTGATGTAGTGACAACAACAACCCACAAAACACTGAGGGGACCTCGTGGCGGCCTGATTCTTGCTAATGAGGAAGCTGCAAAGAAATTCAATTTTAATAAAGCCGTATTTCCTGGAATCCAGGGCGGACCTTTGATGCATGTGATCGCTTCAAAAGCTGTATGCTTTAAAGAAGCCCTTTCCGATGAATTCAAAGCTTATCAGAAACAGATCATTGACAATGCTCAGGCGTTGGCAAATGGCCTGATGAAGAGAGGCGTGGATATTGTATCCGGCGGTACAGATAATCATCTCATGCTGGTTGACTTAAAGAGTTTGAATCTGACCGGAAAACAGGCAGAAAAGATGTTGGATGAAGTGAATATTACATGTAATAAGAATACGATTCCAAATGACCCTCAGTCCCCATTTGTTACAAGTGGTGTGCGTCTTGGAACACCATCAGCCACAACCCGTGGATTGAAAGAGGAGGATATGGACCAGATTGCGGAAGCCATTGCATTGACACTGAAAGATTTTGAGGCTAATAAAGAAAAGGCAAAAGCCATTGTTGATGGAATTACAGCAAAATATCCATTAAATTAGTAATAGATACAGCTAAGGCTCCGGTAACTGACCGGAGCCTTTATGATAAACGGGAGATGACTTAAATGAAAGTATTATTGATTAACGGAAGCCCTCATGAACATGGATGTACAAACCGGGCATTGGAAGAAGTGGCAGCATCTTTGAAAGTGAATGGTGTAGACAGTGAGATTTTCTGGATTGGAAAGGGAGCTATCCATGGCTGTATCGCTTGTTATCAGTGCGGTGGCAACAGTAATCATTGTGTATTTGATGATACGGTCAATGAAGCTCTTGTAAAAATGCAGGAAGCCGATGGATTGATTGTCGGTTCTCCGGTCTATTATGCATCTTTAAACGGCGCTTTGAGTGCTTTTTTAGACCGGATGTTCTGCTGCGGCGACTGTTTTCATCATAAACCGGCGGCTGCAGTTGCTTCCGCACGACGGGCCGGAACAACAGCGACTCTGGATATCATCCAGAAGTATTTTACGATCAGCCAGATGCCGTTGGTTTCTTCCCAGTACTGGAACATGGTTCACGGCGCATGTCCGGAGGATGTGGAAAAAGATCTGGAAGGTCTTCAGACTATGCGGACTCTCGGTCAGAATATGGCATGGATGTTAAAATGTATTGAGGCCGGTAAGAAAGCAGGTATTGATATTCCTGAAACGGAGCCAAAGGTTAAAACAAACTTTATTCTTTGACAGTTTTCAGGGATTGTAGTATTATAAAAACAGTATAATCTTTCTTCGGAAATGAGAAATTCTCTACTGGCGGTAAAGCCCGCGAGCAAAAAGCCAATCCGGTGCGATTCCGGAGCCAACAGACAGTCTGGACGGGAGAAGAAGATATATCATTATTACTGGGTATAATCTTCTGTTTCTCTATGGTCAGACCAGATAAAGAAATAAACATTACATCCAGTAATCAGACCTTAATTTCAAGGGAGTTTTCTGGATGTTTTTGTTTATAAGGGGGAGTGTTCATGGAAAACTTGAAAGAAAATAAAAATCCATTGGAGACAGAGCCGATCAGCCGGTTAATTTTGAAATATTCGGTGCCGACGGCGCTGACATTGATGGTCAATTATTTGTACAATATCGTTGACCAGATGTTTGTGGGCCAGGGGGTTGGAATTACGGGAATGGCGGCAACAAATGTGGCCTTTCCATTGACGATCATTGCCACAGCACTGGGCCTTTTGATCGGAGACGGCGGTGCGGCAAATATCAGTTTATGTCTTGGGCGAAAAGAGCAGGAGACGGCAGATAAAATCGCCGGTCATGCTGTGACCATGCTTGTACTTTGCGGTGGAGTTCTGTGGCTCGTGTGCAATTTATTTGCTCCCGGAATTGTTCAGCTTTTTGGGGCAACGGAGACAGCTTTTCAGGATTCTCTGATGTATACCCGGACCATTGCCTGGGGCCTGCCATTTTTAATGGTATGTACATCGTTGACAGCAATCATACGTGCTGACGGTAACCCAAAGTACACGATGAAATGTATGATGACAGGCGCGGTCATCAATATCGTTCTCGACTGGCTGTTTATTTTCCCGTGTCATATGGGTGTGTTTGGGGCCGGATTGGCTACGGTTATTGGACAGATCGTTTCCGGAAGTCTTTGCTTTGCATATCTTAGAAAACTGAAAACCGTACATATACATAAGGATGCGTTGAAATTGACGGGGCCGCTGGCCGGGAAAATATTGTCGTTGGGTTTTCCAAGCCTGATTACCCAGATTATGACGGCGGCTGTACAGATTATTATGAATAATTTAATGACCATTCATGGAGCACAGAGTATATATGGAAGTGATATCGCTCTGTCGGTCTATGGTATGATGATGAAGGTTTACCAGATTGCCCATGCTATGTTTGTCGGTGTTTCATCGGCTACTCAGCCGATCAATGGATATAATTTCGGAGCGAAGCACTATGACAGAGTACGAAAAACCTATAAAACAGCCGCAGCCATTGCAATTATTATTTCGACCTTATGGTTTGTTGTTTATCAATTGCTGCCGGGACAGATTGCCAGCCTTTTTGTATCGGGCAATCCTTTATATACGGAGTGTGCGGCGCACTGTTTTCGGATTTATATGATGGCATTTTTCCTCTATGGTCTTCATATGACGACGGCCTCCTTTTTCCAGGGTATAGGAAAACCATCCAGAGCATTGATTATTTCACTGGTACGTCAGGCGGTGCTTATGATTCCTTTGTCACTTATTTTATCCGGAAAATTTGGCCTGGATGGTGCACTGATGGCAGCGCCGATTACTGATACATTGGTTTTTGTGCTTGCACTGACCCTGGCTGTTATTGAATTCCGCCAATGGAAAAGTAAAGGATTTTAGAGTAGGAGTTTGATAAAAATGAGAAAGTATTTAAAATATGTATTTCTGATGATTTTAAGCAGTATCCTTCTTTTCGTTGGAGGCTGCTCGGGAGCATTGGAGGCTGCATCCAGTCCTTCATCCGTGGAAACGGAGTCTGGATATGTACTTAATGAGTCAGAGATTGAATCCGAAACCACAGCCGGAGAACTGCCGGATGAAAAAGGTTCATATACGACGAAAGAAGATGTGGCTTTGTATATTTATACTTACGGAAAGCTGCCGGAAAATTTCATAACAAAAAAAGAAGCGAAGAAACTTGGATGGGAAGGCGGTTCTCTGGAGCCTTATGCTCCCGGAATGGCTATCGGAGGCGACCGGTTTGGAAACTATGAAGGTCTGCTTCCTGAAAAAGATGGCATTTCTTATACAGAGTGTGATATTGATACGGTAGGAGCAAAATCAAGGGGCGCTAAACGGATTGTTTTTTCGAATACCGGAAATATTTACTATACGGAGGACCACTATGAAAGCTTTGAACAGCTTTATGGAGAGGAATGAGTATGAAAGAAATTTTTCTGGATGGAAAAATGCTCCAGCGTAGTGAAGAAGGGCATATTTATTTAATGAAAAAATTTAATTTTCCTGCGTATTACGGGGAAAATCTGGATGCGCTCTATGATCTCCTGACGGAGATTGGCGAAACTCTGGAGATTTATATAGAGAATGCAGAGATGATGGATTCCAGAATAAAACGGGTATTTGAAGATGCCGTTCTGGATAACGAGTGTTTGGTTCTGAATATTTGCAATAATAGCTGACTGAATCCACTAATATGTGTATAATTGATGACAAATCACTGAAACCAGTAAAAACGAAGACTGGGACGTGCCGGTTCTCGAAGAAAAGTGGGAATTGGAGCTTTCGAATTTGTCGTAAAATAAATTTGTTTTTACATCAAGTTTCGACAGGTTTAAAAAAGGTTTTATGTTAATCTTTCATTGTGATACTACATAAATTATGTTACAATGAAGGAGGAAATCTATTGAGAAACAATAAAAATCAAAAACATGAGCGCAAATCATTAAAAGAGCTGACATTACTTGACCGGTTTCTCTTTGATACAGCTATGAGCGATCCCAAAATATGTCAGAACATTTTATCAATTATCTTCAATGACAGAGAGATAGCATCGATTCGAGTAGGTATTGCTGAAAAAACTCAGGAGCCATACTATGATTCGCGGGCAGTGCGGATGGATTTGCTGGCTATTGATGAGGATAATGTTATTTATGATGCAGAGGCCCAGAGGGAGAACAAGGGAAAGCGTTTTTTACTCAGACGCAGTCGATTGTATCAATCTGCTATTGATGTGAATCTTCTGGAGCCGGGAGAACTCGATTTTGGAAAAATGAATGATGTCTATGTGATTTTCATTGCGCCCTTTGATTTGTTTGGAAAAAACAAGTATATGTACACGTTTCGTATGACTTGTGATGAAGTGCCTGAATTACCAATGGAGGACGGAGCGGTAAGAATATTTTTAAATACTCATGGAAAGAATGACACCGAGGTACCGCCTGGATTGGTTGAATTTCTTAAATATGTGGAGGACCCCGTCCGACATGAAAAGGATATTAAAGATGAACGTGTGCGAAAACTTGCAGACCAGATTGAAATGTTGAAGAACAGTCAGGAAGTGGGTGTAAAGTATATGCGGTTATGGGAAGAACTGGATGAAGCACGTCGTGAGGGGCTTGAGGCTGGAGCAGAGGCAGAACGTTTAGAATCGATAAAAAAATTGATGGAAACGATGAAGTGGTCTGTGGAACAAGCTATGGATGCATTGAAAGTGTCGGAACCTGAAAGGAAGAAATATATGGACATGATAAAAAATAATAAATAGATTGATGAACGAAACAGGTATATTCCAAAGAAAAGCGTTGTCACAAGCTTTTCGGCGGAATATACCTGTTTCACTTTAATAACCCAGTTCTTCACCGACAAGGATGATTTTAATTCTTCCAGCCGGGGCGCTGCGGCGGGTAACGACAAATTGGTTGCAGATGCAATCCGGGCTCATACAATTGCAGCAGCGTCCAACTTGGGTACATGGCGTGTTTTTATCCAGTCGGATGGTGTTCATTGGGGCTGCGATGTTGCGGGCACGGGCAATGGCAGCATCCACATTGTCAGCAACCTTATTCATGCCGGCAATGATAATGACGTTGGATGGTCCGAAAATGAGGGAAGCCACCCGGTTACCGTTGCCGTCAATATTGACCAGTTCACCGTCCATAGTCAGGGCGTTGGTACTCATAAAATAGTAATCACAGACAGCAACTTTGCTGAAAAATTCTTTTTTCTCTTCATCGGTCTTTGGGTCCGTACGGTCTAAAACAACACAGTCCGCAGCTTTTAATGCCGGAATCAGTCCGATTTCATTAATAGACATGGAACCGCCCCAGGATACGCTGGCGCCGGGAGTTACAAAACGCAGAGCCATTTTCAGGGCTTCTTCGCCATTGTCCACATAGTAGGCTTCCATGCCGCGTTTGTCCAGATTTTTAATCAGAGTTTCTGCGGCTGTTTCATAGAATTTTTTCTTTGGGTTCATTAAATCACGCTCCGTTCTATTTTTTGATAATAGTATATCACCTTTTGTTTTGACGGTACAGAAAAAAGTCAGACTTTCGTGTCACTTGAAATCATGATATAATGTGAGCACTTGCGAAATATTTTTAAGGAGAATTTATGTCAAAATCGTTATATATTGCAGAAAAACCGAGTGTGGCCAGAGAGTTTGCCAAAGCTTTAAATATTAAAGGCAAAAGCTATGATGGCTACATGGAATCGGCGGATTCGGTGGTGACCTGGTGTGTCGGCCATTTGGTGACGATGAGTTATCCGGAGGCTTATGACCCGGCGCTGCGCCGCTGGTCGCTGGACACACTGCCTTTTATTCCGAAAGAGTTTAAATATGAAGTTATTGATTCGGTGAAAAAACAATTTGATATTGTCAGTCATCTGTTAAATCGATCGGATGTGGATACGATTTATGTCTGTACCGACTCGGGGCGGGAAGGTGAATACATATATCGTCTGGTAGACCAGATGGCCGGTGTCAAAGGAAAGACAAAAAAGCGGGTCTGGATTGATTCCCAGACGGAAGAAGAAATTAAGCGAGGTATTCGGGAGGCAAAGGATATTTCAGCCTACGATAATCTGGCTGCTTCCGCTTATCTGCGCGCTAAAGAAGATTATCTTATGGGTATTAATTTCTCTCGGCTTTTGACCCTTAAATACGGACCGTCTATTTCCAGCTTTATGAAAACAAAACGGACTGTGCTTTCTGTAGGCCGGGTCATGACCTGTGTTCTTGGTATGGTCGTCCGCAGAGAACGGGAGATTCGGGCTTTTGTAAAAACACCGTTTTACCGGGTATTGGCAAAGCTGGATGTTCAGGGACGGGAGATTGAAGCGGAATGGCGGGCGGCAGAAGGTTCCAGATATTTTGGAATACCGGCCCTCTATAAGGAAAATGGCTTCAAAAAAGAAGAGGATGCCAAAGCGCTGATTGCCATGTTGGAAGCAGAACCGCCGCGGGCCATGGTGATTGAAGAACTGACAAAGAAAAAGGAAAAGAAAAATCCGCCTTTGTTATTTAATCTGGCGGAGCTTCAGAATGAATGTTCCCGACTTTTTAAATTGAGTCCGGATGAGACGCTGAAAGTTGTCCAGGAGCTTTATGAAAAGAAGCTGGTGACCTATCCGAGAACGGATGCCCGCGTTCTCTCTACGGCAGTGGCCAAAGAAATTTATAAAAATATCAGTGGACTTCGCAGCTTTGCTCCGGTGTCGGATTTCGCCAATGAAGTCCTGGAAATGGGAAGCTATAAAAATATTGCGAGGACCCGTTATGTCAATGATAAACAGATTACGGATCATTATGCCATTGTGCCGACAGGGCAGGGGCTGGGCGCTTTAAAGTCTGTCAGCCGGACGGGTTTCAGTGTATATACGGTGATTGCAAAACGGTTTTTAAGTATTTTTTATCCGGCGGCCGAGTATCAGAAAATCAGTCTGGTTACAAGTAAGGATAAAGAGAGGTTTTTTGCCAGTTTTAAAGTGCTTCTTTCAGAAGGATATCTTAAGGTAGCCGGAAAGCCATCAGATAAATCCAAAGAAGGGGAAGAGAACGAGAAAATCGATATGGGTTTTCTGGAACTTCTGAAAACATTAAAAAAAGGTATTTCCCTTCCGATGAAGGAATTATATATTAAAGAGGGAGAAACGACCCCGCCGAAACGGTATAATTCGGGAAGTATGATTCTTGCTATGGAAAATGCCGGACAGCTCATTGAGGATGAAGAGCTGCGAGCGATGATCAAAGGCAGCGGTATCGGAACGAGTGCGACCCGGGCTGAGATTTTAAAGAAGCTGGTAACGATCAAATATCTGGCATTGAATAAAAAAAACCAGATTATCACGCCGACAAAGCTTGGAGAGATGGTATACGACGTCGTAGACAGTTCTCTGCGGGCCCTTCTGAATCCGGAACTGACAGCCAGTTGGGAGAAGGGGCTTAACTATGTGGCGGAAGGAACCATCACACCGGATGAATACATGGAGAAGCTGGACAATTTTGTATCTGTGCGGACAGAGTATGTGAAACGGCTGAATAACCAGTGGATGCTCCGGGAAAAGTACGAAGAGCTCTCAAAGAACTATACTTAAAGAACTAGACTTTGTAATCACTGAGTGTTAAAATGAGGTTATTTAGTGAATCAATATAATTGGAGGTAGACTATGTGCGGCATTGTTGGATATATTGGTAAAGCCCAGGCAGCCCCGATTCTTTTGGACGGTCTGGCAAAACTTGAATACAGAGGATATGATTCGGCAGGTATTTCCATTTTTGATGGTGAAAATATTAATACAGTAAAAACAAAGGGAAAGATTAAAGATTTGCGGGAATTAACCCATGACGGCGCAGATTTAGCTGGTACGGTCGGTATCGGTCATACCCGGTGGGCGACCCACGGCGAGCCTTCCGACGTGAATTCTCACCCTCACGTGAATGCCAGTGAGACGATTTCTGTTGTTCACAATGGTATTATCGAAAATTATCTGGAATTGAAAAAGCGTCTTTTGAAAAAGGGTTATGTTTTCCAGTCGGAGACAGATACGGAAGTTGTCACGCTGATGCTGGACTACTATTTTGACGGTGATTTATTAAAAACATTGTCGAAGGTCATGAGCCGTATCGAAGGTTCCTATGCCCTTGGAATTATCAATAAAGATAATCCGGATGAAATTATTGCGGTTAAAAAGGACAGTCCTCTCATTGTCGGGCTTTCCGAAGACGGCAATTATATTGCTTCAGATATTCCGGCTGTGTTAAAACATACGCGGAAAATCTATATCCTTGAGGATGGTGAGATTGTTAAGCTGACCCGTGACAATGTGACTGTCTATAATCAGGATTTAGATGTTATTGAAAAAGAAGTGACAGAAATCCAGTGGGATGTTTCTGCAGCAGAAAAAGGCGGATATCAGCATTTCATGATGAAGGAAATCCATGAGCAGCCAAAGGCCGTAAGAGATACGATCTTTCCTCGGTTAAGAGAAGATGAAGTGTTTATCCATGAACTTCGCATGACTGATGAACAGATTAAAAAGCTTCAGAAGATTTTTATTATTGCCTGCGGTTCGGCTTATCATGCAGGTGTCACAGGAAAATATGTCATTGAAGAATTGTCACGGATTCCTGTGGAAGTGGATCTGGCTTCCGAATTCCGCTATCGTAATCCGATTCTGGAAGATAATACACTGGCCATTATCATCAGTCAATCCGGTGAGACAGCCGATACATTGGCTGCCATGCGAGAAGCAAAACGCCATGGTGTCCGGACTTTAGCTGTTGTTAATGTGGTTGGAAGCTCCATTGCCAGAGAAGCAGATGACGTTTTATATACGTGGGCTGGACCGGAGATTGCCGTGGCAACGACAAAGGGTTATACAAGTCAGCTGTCGGCTCTTTACTTGCTTGCCCTTCATTTTGGAAAAATCCGTGAGAAGATTTCCAGAAGTGATTATCTGGAAATGATTCAGGAATTAAAGACTTTACCGGATAAAATTGATCAGATGCTTCAGGATAAAGAAAAAATCCAGTATCTTGCCAACCAGTATATCGGTTTGAAGGATGTATTTTTCCTGGGACGAGGCATTGACTATGCCAGTGCTTTGGAGGCATCCTTAAAGCTTAAAGAAATTTCTTATGTTCATTCAGAGGCCTATGCCGCCGGCGAATTAAAGCATGGCACCATTTCTTTGATTGAAAATGGCACTCTTGTCGTGGCCTTGGTGACTCAGGAACAGCTTTATGGAAAGATTGTCAGCAATATTGTGGAAGTAAAGACTCGTGGCGCTTTTGTTCTTGCAGTAACTAACGAAGATAATAAGGATATTGAAAAGAATGCAAATTATGTATTCTATATTCCAAAAACAAATAAAAACTTTACCGGATTGATGGCTACCATTCCGATGCAGTTGTTTGCCTATTATGTGGCTGTGGCCAAGGGCTGTGATGTGGATCAGCCGAGAAATCTGGCAAAATCCGTAACGGTAGAATAGGAGAGAGTCATGGAAGGTTTGATGATAAAAAATTTATATTGTCTGGAAGAGACGATTGCTGCTGATTTATTTGAAGGTCTGGATTATCCGTGGCAGGCTCTGCCGAAAATCGGTGAATTTATTTTAAAACTGGGTCCGACATTGCCAAAGGATGAATACGATCAGGTGGGCGATGATGTATGGATTGCAAAAAGCGCCACCGTATTTCCATCAGCTTATGTACATGGCCCGGCGATTATTGGCAAAGAGGCGGAAGTGCGTCATTGTGCCTTTATCCGGGGCAACGCCATTGTCGGTGAAGGCGCAGTGGTGGGAAATTCCACAGAACTTAAAAATGTTGTGTTGTTTAATAAGGTTCAGGTGCCTCATTACAACTATGTGGGCGATTCCATTTTAGGTTACAAAGCCCACATGGGCGCAGGCTCCATTACTTCTAATGTCAAAGCGGACAAAATGCTTGTGAAGGTTTCGGCCGGCGGTGAACGGATTGAAACCGGACTTAAAAAATTTGGTGCCATGCTCGGCGATAATGTGGAAGTTGGCTGCAATGCGGTACTCAATCCCGGAACAGTTATCGGACGTGAATCCAATGTCTATCCAACATCCATGGTACGCGGTTTTGTTCCGGCCCGGAGTATTTTCAAGAATACGGGCGAGGTTATTCAAAAGAAAATTGTATGATAAAATTGTCCAAAAACGCTGGACGAAAACGGGGTTTTATGAGACAATAAATATAACTATGATATCATTTTAACAATGAATACTCACCATATATTGAAAGGAGTTATAAAATGATTTATTCACATGAAGTAGAAATGATGTGCCCGGTAGCCCAGGGTGTTGCTCATGGTGCAGCGCCGATTCCGGAAGAAGCAAAATGGGTAAAAGCAAAGGAAATTAAAGATATTTCCGGATTTACACACGGTATTGGCTGGTGTGCACCTCAGCAGGGAACCTGTAAATTGACATTGAATGTTAAAGACGGTATCATTCAGGAAGCATTGGTAGAAACCATCGGATGTTCTGGTATGACCCATTCAGCAGCTATGGCATCCGAAATTCTTCCGGGATTGACGATTCTTGAAGCTTTAAATACGGACCTTGTTTGTGATGCCATCAATACAGCTATGAGAGAGTTGTTCTTACAGATTGTATACGGCCGCAGCCAGTCTGCTTTCTCTGAAGACGGTTTAGCAGTTGGTGCCGGACTGGAAGACCTTGGTAAAGGACTTCGTTCTCAGGTTGGTACAATGTACGGTACATTGAAAAAAGGTCCTCGTTATCTTGAAATGACCGATGGATATGTTACAGGCATTGCTTTAGATGAAGAAGATCAGATCATCGGTTACCAGTTCATCAATTTCGGAAAAATGATGGATTTCATCAAGGCCGGCGACGATGCAAATACAGCATTGGAAAAAGCAAAAGGTCAGTATGGCCGTGTAGACGATGCAGTTCGCATTATTGACCCTAGAAAAGAATAATTCGAGGAGGAAGAGAAATGGCTTTATTTGAATCATATGAAAGAAGAATTGATAAAATCAACTCTGTGCTGAACAGCTATGGTATCGCTTCCATCGAAGAAGCAGAAAAGATTACAAAGGATGCTGGATTGGACGTTTATGCACAGGTTAAAAAAATTCAGCCGATCTGTTTTGAAAATGCCTGCTGGGCATATACAGTAGGTGCAGCGATTGCGATTAAAAAAGGATGTAAGAGAGCAGCCGACGCAGCAGCAGCCATCGGTGAAGGTCTTCAGGCATTCTGTATTCCTGGTTCCGTTGCTGACCAGCGTAAAGTAGGTCTTGGTCATGGTAACCTTGGAAAAATGCTTCTGGAAGAAGAAACTGAATGTTTCTGTTTCCTGGCCGGACATGAGTCCTTTGCCGCTGCAGAAGGTGCTATTGGTATTGCTGAAAAAGCAAATAAAGTTCGTCAGAAACCATTACGGGTTATCTTAAATGGTCTCGGAAAAGATGCAGCACAGATTATTTCCAGAATTAATGGTTTTACATATGTTGAAACAGAGATGGATTATTATACCGGCGAAGTGAAAGAAGTATTCCGCAAGGCATACTCCACAGGCCTTCGTTCTAAAGTAAATTGCTATGGTGCCAACGATGTTACCGAAGGTGTCGCTATCATGCACAAAGAAGGCGTTGATGTTTCCATCACAGGTAACTCCACCAATCCGACCCGTTTCCAGCATCCGGTTGCAGGTACATATAAGAAAGAATGTATCGAAATGGGTAAGAAATACTTCTCTGTTGCTTCCGGTGGTGGTACAGGCCGTACCCTTCATCCGGACAACATGGCAGCAGGTCCTGCTTCCTATGGTATGACAGATACTATGGGACGTATGCACTCCGATGCACAGTTCGCAGGTTCCTCTTCCGTACCGGCTCACGTTGAAATGATGGGCTTAATCGGTATGGGTAACAACCCAATGGTTGGTGCAACTGTAGCTGTAGCTGTTTCTATCGAGGAAGCCGCTAAAGCTGGTAAATTCTGACATTGAGCACTTAATGAGAACGAGCCGTCAGGCGAAGTTCGAATTTAGTGCGAAAGTCGTTCCCGATACTTAGCGAGGCCGAGCCAATCGGCGAAGGGCGAGGTTAGCAGAGGGAACACACCCGTGTCACTTAATGAGAACGAGCCGTTAGGCAAAAATATAGGGCGTCCGAATCGGACGCCCTTGGTTTTTTCTATTCCCCACCCGGGCCGTCTTTGCGTGGCCTGCTGGATTCGGGAAGTGGTTCTGTAGATTCTTTTGGAAGGTCAATATCAGGAATATTGCCATCGTCATAAACATTTTTAGCAGATGTATTTTTTATTGACATACTTTAGCACCGTCCTTTCCATATTAGGATGGATGAATTTTAAAAAAATATACCTTAACGCGCGTAGCCAGACGGAGCGCGCCCGCCCGAAGGGCATGGAATACGGTATGCCCGAAGGGTATACCTTAACGCGCGTAGCCAGACGGAGCGCGCCCGCCCGAAGGGCATGGAATACGGTATGCCCGAATGAGTATACCGTATCAGAGATGTCCGATAAAAATTTGTTGGAAATCATCTCCTTTTGTCGTATAATAAGACGAGGGAGATGGGAGTAATGAAGGAAATTAGAAAGTCTGAGTATGAAATGTTACGAGAAGCAAGTTGGAAAAGAATGGAGGCTCAAAGAAATATTTCGTTTTTTTCATTTACATCTTCGATTACTATTTTAGGTATTGGTTTTGCTATAGAGGGTATTAATAAATATATATTTCTTTTACCCTTAGTCATTTTGATTCCATTCGCACTTAAAACATATCAATGTAAAAAAGCAATTGCATGTATTGCATCATACATGATTGTCTTTTTAGAATGCGGAGGAGATTCTTATCGTTGGGAGACGGACAGTTATTTTTTTAAAAAGGCTGGTAAAGATTTTCAGAACACAAATATTATTAGTTCTATAGCAGATGCCGAGTTCTTTTTCCTTGGAATTGTCTCATGGGGGATTTATACCGCATTTTTCTATCAGGAAGCTGGCGGCTTTAAAAATATGTTGGGTGTAAGATTTGATATGGGGGTGTTATTTATAACCTTTTTGTCAGTGTGTTTTATTTTTTATATTACAAAACAATATTCGCTATTTAATAAGACAATTAAACAATATGTAAAGCAATGGAATCAATTTGCTTATGATTCTGGAAGAATATCGTATAGTAAATATAGTGATAATATTAAGACTATGGAATTAGAATAGAGATTATGGTTCAAGTGGGGAGAAAATAATTTGGAACATGAAACAGGAGCAATAAGCAGGGCGAAAGCCAGCCTGATATTCTCAATGCTCGTATTCGGCACGATAGCTATTTTTAGTTATATTGATCCCATTGTGGCGATTCTTTTGTCCGCAGCGTTTCTTAAAGAACTGCTTGGAATCGGAGGAATTGTAGGAGCGATTATGGTACTGGGGGCTGCATTGATCAGTGAGCTTCCGGAAAAACAGATATATACAGGAGGAAGAGAAGCATGAAGAAAATAGTAAGTTTACTGCTTGTGTGTGCCATGTGTTTGACGGTGGCCGGATGCAGCAGTCAGACAAAAGAAACCCAAGCTGGAGAAACAAATCAGACACTTGAGGAAACCAGTGAAGAAACGGTCGAGATGGTTGGTGGAGAGACAACTGCTGACAAAGATATGGATTCGGTGGGACCAAACGGGCTTAAAGCTGCGGCCGTCGGCGAAGCTTTCCAGGTGGATGCCAAATATGGAAGCTATCTTATCACGATTACAGGTATTGACAAGACAGATTGGTGGGAGAGAAAACATAACAATCAGAAAAAGTCAGTGATTCTCTTAAATTATGAAGTTGAAAATATTAATTTTTCTTCGATTCTTTCCGAGGGTGTGAAGGTGGAATATGATTTGTTTAGGATTTTAGACAGCAAAAAGGGAACATTAAGTCCGTTTTTGTGGTATTTTGATGATGTCAGTGAGGCAGAGACCGTGAAACCGGGAGAAAAAGCAAGTGGAAGTATCCCATATGTCGTGGAGCGGGATTCGGAATATTTTGATGTTATTTTTACCCGGGTTACAGGCGATGTGGCAGAAGTAAGAGTGGATATGTGATTTTAAAGGTAAATGAATAAACAATAATATTTTGGGCGTCCGTAAAGACGCCCTTCTTTTATTCATATCCAGATGGACAGGCCGGAAATGCCTAGTATTCGCACACCGGATTTTCGATCAGAGTAGCAGCAATAAATTCATGTTTGTGTCCGTCCTCACGGGTTGTTGTTCCTTTGATGAAATGGACATGGCGACCGCAGCCTACTTCAATCGCAGGACCGGAGGTGCCACAAAATTCGTGGTCATGACCATTACATGAATCAGTAGTAAATTTAATTTCATGGACATGGCTGTTATCGCATGGAATGGCATCGCCAGAAACTGTTGCAAATCTATGGTTATGCGCATTATCACAGCATCCGGAAATACGAACACTTCCTAATACTTCGTGATTATGCTGTTTTGGTGGGCAAGGTTTACGATTAACATTATCTTCCATAATATAAATTCCTTTCAAGGTTTATTTTGTCTGGTTACATTACCAGTTTATGCTTTACCCCGAAAAAAGGAACCGATCAATCTTCCCATTCAATGACAAAATCGTAATCTTTTGTCACAGGGCCCATACATGTTTCGAAATGGGTCAGTTCGAATTCATCTTCTTCATTAAATTTATCCCAAGTACTGAGATCAATCGTCTTTACATTTTTTTCAAGCTCATTTTGTATTATTTTTTCATCATGACCTCCACGAATATTTATATCCAGTCCCTGTTCACCTTCGGAAGCGGCATGGCACAGAATATTGCCGTTTGGCAGTTCTGTGTGAACAACAATAAAGTTAGCGCCAGTTTCTTTATAAAAAAATAGTGTGTGTTTCATGAAAAATTCCTTTTCTTTAGTATTCTTTGAACTTAAGGATATCATACCCATGAGATGGAAGTCAAATATATTTCAATTTCTGTCAGGGATAAATAAGGTCTTGCGGTTCAAGTCATGGTCAGTTATCATGTATATAGTATAATAATCAAAGCAGAAACTTGCGGTGACGTCTTATATAAAATGGGGAGGAACGATGATGGAAGACTTATTGATTTTAGTTGATGAAAATGACAGAGAAATCGGATATGGCAAAAAGAGGGAGACCCATGTGGCCGGAAAGCTTCACCGGGCTTTTTCTGTGTTTATATTTGACTGGAAACAGAAAAAAATGCTTCTCCAAAAAAGGGCGGAAGGCAAGTATCATTCCGGTGGCCTGTGGAGTAATGCGTGTTGTTCCCATCCGAGAAAAGGAGAAACAATGGCGGTGGCCCTCAGTCGGCGCCTGGAAGAAGAGCTGGGGTTCAAAACGCCGACTCTGGAAATTCTGGAATATCCGAATCAATCGGTGCATAAAGGTAATGAATTTATTGATTATGCCGGAAAATTTCATTATTTTGCCCAATATGACGGGCTGGCGGAACATGAGATCGATCATGTCTTTTTATATTATCCAAATGATGAACAATTGGCACAGCTTCATGCAAATCCGGAGGAAGTTGGTGAGCTGAGGTGGGTGGCCGTCGAAGAACTTATGGAATGGATGGATGAGTGTCCGGCGGATTTCAGCGCCTGGTTCAGACCGGCCTTTGATTTAATGTATAAAGTTTTAAAATATGAGGAATGTTAGGAATTCAGGGTGTTGCGATAAAAATAAAAATATAGTAAAATATGTTGTAAAATAATGGTAATGAGAGGGGTATTTAATGAAAATTTCAACCAAGGGACGTTATGCACTGCGTACGATGTTAGATTTAGCGATGCACGATGAAGGGACTCTGATTCCATTAAAAGACATTTCCCACCGTCAGGGAATTACTATTAAATATTTGGAACAGGTCATGAATCTTCTGAGTAAGGCCGGATATGTCCGGAGTGTTCGGGGAGCCGGAGGCGGTTATCGCTTGGCTAAAGCGCCTTCAGCTTATACTGTTGGGGATATATTGCGGACAGCGGAAGGAAGTTTGACGCCGATTGCCTGTCTGGAAGATGAGATTAATCAATGTCCGAGAGCTTCTGAATGTTTGACCCTTGGCTTTTGGCAGGGATTGGCGGATGTCATTAATAATTATGTGGACAGCGTGACTTTGGAGGACTTAATTCAACGGGCGCAGGATAATAATTTTTCTATTTGAGTCACCCGGCAACACAACATAAAATGAACAATTTATAAACAAAATCACCTTTTCGATGATATTTTACGATATATATGGTATACTAGGGTATATTGTAGGTATTATTTGGAAAGGTGATATTTTTTATGTCGTTGATCGAATGGAATAAAAAGAAAGTGATTTTCTTTGATTTGGATGGAACCTTGACAGATCCGGGAATTGGCATCACAAATTCGGTGATGTATGCCCTTAAAAAATTTGGAATTGAAGTAGCGGACAGAGAGGTACTTTACAAATTTATCGGACCGCCTTTAATGCAGTCCTTTGAGAAATTCTATGGGTTTGAAAAAGAGCAAGCGGAACATGCTGTAGATTTGTACAGAGAGTATTTTGGTGACAGGGGAATTTTTGAAAATCAGGTTTATGATGGTATCGAAGAACTTTTGAAGAAATTGAAAACCCAAGGAAAGATTGTCGGACTTGCCACCTCAAAGCCTGAAATATATGCGGGACAGATATTAGAGCACTTTGGGCTTGATAAGTATTTTGATTTTATATCGGGAAGCATGATGAATGGAGAGCGGACCGATAAGGGAGAAGTGATTGCCTGGGCCATTCAGCTTTTAAAAGAAAATCAAAAACAGGAATATACAGCGGCAGATGTGGTAATGATCGGTGACCGGGAACATGATGTCATCGGTGCGAAGAAAAACTGTATTTCTTCCATTGGTGTATTATTTGGATACGGCGGTGAGAGGGAATTGACAGAAGCCGGTGCAAATCTGGTGGTTTCTTCGGTTTCCCAATTGTCCGAAGTACTGACAGGCGAAGGGGCCGAGGAGGTATAATTATGAAATTTAAAGGGATTTTACAAAGGATTTTTTTGTGTTTGTGTTTGTGCTTACTGTTTACAGGGATGCAAACTTATGCCGAAGAAACAGTTGGTGACACAGACGAAGGAACAGCAACAGAAACGAATCGTAAGACAGAAGATAGCCTGATGAGAGATGATCTGTCTGAGGTAACGAATGGTTCTTACGGATATCAGATGGAATATGGGGTGGAGAACTGGAATCGGCGTATTTATAAACTCGCATATCAGGTCTATGACAGGAATTCCGAAAGCGGAGATATTCGGGTGTATGCAGGAAAAAATTTTCATATAACGGATAGTAAAGGAAACATTTTGTCTGAGGGTACATACATCGATGCTGACGGCAATTTGTCTGAGGACTTCAAAGGCGGAGAGATTTGCCGTGATATCAATGGCTGGTTTATCCTTTGGAAGGATGCTGTTCTCAATGAATGGGGTATCCAAGAGATTTATGTTCAGGCCGACAGTGATTTTGTCGGCGGCAATAATCAGATAATCGGTGTGGAAGGAATGTCTGGTGTTTATTTGCATCCCGATTCGGCCGTGGCCGACAAGCCTTTACATACAATTGAAGTCAATGTAGCCGCGGAGGTTGATGCTTCTGATGTGGTATTTCCAGTCATGCAGGGGATGGATTTAAGTCAGTCGGATTTTTTAAATAAAGCTGCTGTGAAAATGGAGTGTGTCTATGGAAATCTGAAAGATCTGCCTCTGAAAGTCCAGTGGTATCGTGTCATCAATGGTGTGGAAGAGCCGGTTGGAGATGTGATTACCAATATGCCTTATCATTTGCCGGAGGATGAAGCAAAGACTCTGACGGAAGCAAAAGAATATAAGGTTAAAATTTACTACAATGGGGAAGCTTCCACAGAAGATGCAAAACGTGTCAGTGATGGTCATGAAGTTTCTGTATCGGAGGACACCCCGATGGATGAGGCTTCTTTTAAGACAGAGATGGTGAGCGGCTGTATTGATGCGGCCGTATGTCTTGAGCAGCTTCCATACAATCAATCGGTGTCCCATACATTCCGATTTAAATTGTATCGGTTCGATGGGCCGAATCAGATGATTACAGATGATACGCCATTTACGGAATATGCGTTGACTTTTGATGCCAATGGTGATCGGGCGGAGAAACATCTGTTGATTGAAGGACTGACGGCCGGTTGGTACACCCTTGTTCCGGAAAATCCGGAAGGGGATTTTTTGGAAATTATTGAAAAGCGAAAAGATAATTCGATGCCGAATGCCAGAACAGGAAGCAGCGCCGGTGTGGATTTCCATATCGGTGAGATTGTGGATAATCAATACAGTTGGGAGATTATCCGTTATCAGGGACAGAATCCGGAAAATCCTCTCGGAACGGATTATTTCAAAATTACATATAATTATCGGGAAAATCTGTACGGTGTCAGTTATGCCATGAATCTTCCGGGAGGCTCCGGTTTAAATGGCAATCCTCCAATTGATATCACTAAATATCGTCCGGGAGAGATGGTTTCTGTACAGGGCAGCAATGGCATGACGGCAGACGGATGGCAGTTTGTGGGCTGGGCCCTGGATGCAGGTAACGGCGTTTATACGGCCGGCGAAAAGATTTATTCCGATGTTTCCATCCATGGAATCCCTGTGGAAACCCAGGCGCCGATGACCGATGGCGGATTGACCTTATATGGACGGTGGATTCCGGTATATTCGGTGAATTATGACGGCAATACGAACATAGGCGGCACTCTTCCAAAGGATACGGGCGGTACGGTCCGAGAGGGAAGCAATATTTATTATTCCGGTGATGAAGTTACGGTCAAAGAACCGGGAAATCTGGAAAAAGTGGATGCGGACGGCACACGCTATGTATTTGATGGATGGTCGGTGAATCAGGACGGTTCAGGTACCCGTTTAAAAGCCGGAGATAAAGTTAAAGTGGCGGAAGCCAATGTGACTTTCTACGCCCAGTGGCGTGTAGTAGGTACGGATAAATATGCAGTGACTTATATTGCATCGATTCCGAAGGACACCCTCCTGACTGGTGAACTGCCACAGGATAAGGAAAAATATGAAGAAGGCACCATTGTCAAAGTGAAAGACCAGGGAAGTATGGCTATTGAGCATTACCGTTTTGCGGGCTGGTCACTGACTTCCAGGGAAGATGCTCTTTATCAGTCCGGGGAAGAGATTTTCGGAACAAAGGATATCGGGAAAACCGTGACCGGGACAGAGACGGCGATGAAGGAGCAGGGACTTACTTTCTACAGTCGGTGGATACCTTTGTATCAGGTGACCTACCGTGCCAATGCAAATAAGGTGGAGAACCTTCCGGAGGATACAAATGAATATGAAGCCGGGGAGATGGTGAACATTCTTGCCGGTGAAAAGATGAAGCGGGAAGGCTATCAGTTCCTTGGATGGAATACAAAAATGGATGGCAGCGGCGAAAGCTATGATTCCGGGTTGAAATTCAATATGCCTGAGGAAAATATTGAGCTTTATGCCCAGTGGCAGAAGCTTCCGGAGCCGGAGACTCTGCCGGATGAAACGAAAAATCCGGAGGAACCGGGAAATAGCGGTGCATGGCCTCTGGTTGTTCTCGCCATCATTGGTGTGGCATGTATTGCTGCTTATGTGGTCTATCAATGGATGAGTCACCGGAAGCATTAGAAGGGGAGCAGCTATGGAAAAAATAAATGAAGAAGTTGTCCGGGAAATCGTCAAAAAAGTATTAAATGAAATGCTTGTGTCCGAGGGGTTCGTTAAAGAAAGGGATTCCAGCGGGATTTTGAGAATAAAGACCGATACGGTCAAGTGTGAACCTTTCAGCGATACGCCGGGAGTTTATCTGAAAGATATTGTCTCACTGGAGGAAGCTCCGAGAATGGGCGCGGGCATTATGGAACTGGATCATACAAGTTTTGAATGGACATTAACTTATGATGAATACGATATGGTGATTTCAGGTGTTTTAGAGATTGAAATTGACGGGCGCATAGTTACAGGATATCCTGGAGATATTATCTATATACCAAAGGGAAGCCATATTCATTTTCAAACGCCGTCAAAAGCCAGATATGCATATTTTGTGTATCCGGCCGACTGGCAGAGCCAGGAATAAGATTTTTTGCATATGAAACCTCCTGTTTGTGCATACTAAGCAAAAACAGGAGGTTTTTATGATGATGAAGGAAATTCAGGAGATTAAGGGCAGAGAAGTGTTGGATTCAAGGGGCAATCCGACAGTCGAGGTGGAAGTCGTTTTACGCCATGGTATTACCGGAAGAGCCATTGTCCCTTCCGGGGCATCCACGGGTATTTATGAAGCCTTAGAGCTGCGGGATGGTGATAAGAAACGTTATGGGGGCAAAGGTGTAAAAAAGGCAGTGAAACATGTCAATGAAAATATTGCCAAAGCGCTTCATGGCATGGATGTGACAAAGCAGCAGGAGATTGATGAAAAACTTTTGGAGCTTGACGGGACAGAAGCAAAGAAAAATCTGGGGGCCAATGCGATTCTCGGAGTTTCTTTGGCCTGCGCCAGAGCCGGTGCCGGATTTTATCATATGCCTTTATACCGGTATATCGGCGGTGTGGCCGGAACCCTTTTACCTATGCCTATGATGAATATTTTAAATGGCGGTGCCCATGCGGATAACGGCATCGATTTTCAGGAATTTATGATCGTGCCGACGGGGGCAAAATGTTTTGCCGAAGCGCTTCGGATGGGAAGTGAAGTGTTCCATGCGTTAAAAGGTGTTTTAGGCGGAATGGGACTGAATACGGCTGTCGGCGATGAGGGTGGATTTGCGCCGGATTTGGCCAGTAATGAGGATGGACTCAAGGTGATCATGGAAGCCATTGAAAAAGCCGGATATGAGCCGGGAAAAGACGTTTGTCTGGCTTTGGATGTGGCCAGCAGTGAATTTTATAAGGATGGCAATTATATTCTCTATGGAGAAAACAGTAAAATTTTTGACAGTCAGGGAATCGGAGAGTATTATGAAATGCTTGTCAGTAAATATCCGATCGTGTCTATTGAAGATGGCTGCGACCAGGATGACTGGGACGGCTGGAAGAATCTGACGGCCCGTCTCGGACAGAAAACCCAGTTGGTGGGCGATGATTTCTTTGTGACCAATACCCGGAGACTTCAGGAGGGAATCGCTCAGAAAGCGGCCAATGCGATCCTTATTAAGCCAAACCAGATCGGTACGCTGACAGAGACGATCCAGGCGGTTCAGATGGCGGGAAATGCCGGGTATGGCGCCATTATGTCCCATCGTTCCGGTGAAAGCGAGGATACAACCATTGCGGATCTGGCTGTCGGATTGAATTGCGGGCAGATTAAAACCGGCTCCTTGTCCCGGACAGACCGGCTTGCAAAATACAATCAGCTTTTAAGAATTGAAGAAGAGCTTTTAAAAGGCGCAAGATTTGAAAATCCTTTTATTGACAAAATAAGATGAAGTCACTATAATAAGTAGACAAGCGGACACTTTGCTCCGGCGAAGTGTCCGGTTTTAAAATATAAGGGAAGGTGCAGGTATGGAACAAAAGAGAGTTTTTTCACTGTTGGTGGATAATACTTCCAGTGTTTTAAGCCGTGTATCAGGACTTTTTACCCGTAGAGGATACAATATTCACAGCATTTCCGCCGGTGTGACGATGGATCCGAGATTTACCCGGATTACTGTTGTTGTTGACGGGGATGATTTGATTTTTGAACAGATTGAGAAGCAGATGCGCAAGATGGTGGATGTACTCGATGTCAAAACGCTGAAGGAAGGCGTTTCCGTTTGCCGTGAATTGATTATGATCAAGATCCGGGCAAATGCGGAAGAACGTCAGGCGATTCTGTCGGTGGTTGATATTTTCCGGGCGAAGGTCGTGGATGTGGGTATTGATTCTATGATTATTGAGCTGACAGGAAATCAATCAAAATTAGATGCGTTTATCCGTTTGGTCAGTGATTACGAAGTTCTCGAACTGGCCCGGACCGGTGTGACCGGTTTATCCAGAGGTATGGATGACGTAAAATATTTATAGCTCCATAATAATATTCCGTCTGATGCACGAAAAGGTGTACAGCTCTGTATTATTAGAAGATACATATTTAAAAAGATTAACAGTAGGAGGAAGTTAAAATGGCTAAGATTTTTTATCAGGAAGACTGTAACCTGTCTCTCTTAGAGGGAAAGACAATTGCAATTATCGGTTACGGCAGCCAGGGACATGCACATGCTTTGAACTTAAAAGAGTCAGGCTGTCATGTTATCATCGGACTTTATGAAGGAAGCAAATCATGGGCAAAAGCAGAAGCTCAGGGATTTGAAGTGTTTACAGCAGCAGAAGCTGCAAAACAGGCAGATATCATCATGATTCTTATCAATGATGAATTACAGGCTGATATGTACAAGAGAGATATCGAACCAAACCTTGAAGAAGGAAACATGTTAATGTTCGCTCATGGTTTCAATATTCATTTCGGATGTATCGTACCTCCAAAATATGTTGACGTTACAATGATCGCTCCAAAGGCTCCAGGTCATACAGTAAGAAGCGAGTTCCAGGAAGGTAAGGGAACACCTTGTCTTATTGCTGTATACCAGGATTACACTGGCAAAGCTCAGGAAATGGCTCTGGCTTACTCCCTGGGTATCGGCGGTGCAAGAGCCGGCGTGCTTGAAACAACCTTCAAGACAGAAACAGAAACAGACCTCTTTGGTGAACAGGCCGTTCTCTGCGGTGGTGTTTGTGCATTAATGCAGGCTGGTTTTGAAACATTAGTTGAAGCTGGTTATGACCCAAGAAATGCTTACTTTGAATGTATCCATGAGATGAAGCTGATCGTAGACTTGATCTATCAGAGTGGTTTTGCAGGAATGAGATACTCCATCTCCAACACTGCAGAATACGGTGATTATATCACAGGTCCGAAGATCGTTACAGAAGATACAAAGAAAGCTATGAAGAAGATCCTTGCAGATATCCAGGATGGTACATTTGCAAAAGACTTCCTGTTAGATATGTCTCCAGCAGGACGTCAGGTTCACTTCAAAGCTATGCGTGCTAAAGCAGCAGCTCATCCATCTGAAATTATCGGAGAAGAAATCCGTAAACTGTACAGCTGGAATGGCGAAGGAAAATTAATCGATAATTAATTTTAATACTTGACAAAAATACATCATCACGTTAGAATCTGTATCATAACATATGACTGACGGATTTAGTGGAAGAACCACATGAAGTATGTTTGTATATTGAGCCGACCGTCTGGGCAACAGCCCAGGCAGTCGGCTGTTTTTTGTGATAAAATCGAGCGCGAAAAGGAGGTTTTGATAATGACACTCGGACGAATTCATTCCATTGAATCTATGGCTCTGGTTGATGGACCGGGCGTTCGTTCCGTTGTTTTTTTACAAGGCTGCCGTCTTCGATGTCAGTATTGTCACAATCCGGATACATGGTCCATGACAGGAAATAATGTTCAGGAAATGTCGGCGGAAGCGTTGGTGAAACGGCTGTCACGTTTTAAGTCCTATTATGGAAATAAGGGCGGCGTGACCTTTTCCGGCGGGGAACCCTTGCTTCAAAAGGATTTTCTGAAGGAAGTCTTACCAATGTGCAAGACGGCCGGTATACATACCTGTTTGGATACGGCGGGCTGTGGCATGGGAGATTATGAGGATATACTTGCGTTTACAGATTTGGTTCTTCTGGATATTAAACATTATACCCGTGAGGGTTATCAGCTTGTGACCGGGCAGATGCCGGATGTGTCACTTGCTTTTTTAGAAACGGCTCAGAGGATGAATACTCCCCTCTGGATTCGCCATGTGGTCGTTCCGGGACTTACCGATGGGGATGAGCACATGGAAGGGCTGAAAAACTATTTACAGACGTTAAAACATGTGGAGCGGGTGGAACTGCTTCCCTATCATGTACTTGGCGTTCATAAATACAAAACACTTGGAATTCCTTATCCATTAGAAGGCGTAGAACCAATGGAACCTCAGAAACTCTCGGGCTGGCAGACACTTATTAATAATCATCTGAACTAATCTTTAAGAAGAGGAGCGAAAAAAATGAGTATTGATGTGAACTGCACTGCATGGAAAGGTTTTAAGACGGGCGAATGGCGTCATCTGGTGAATGTACGCAATTTCATTCAGAAAAATTATACACCATATGAAGGCGATGAAGGATTTCTTGCACCGATTTCAGAGCGGACGGAGAAAGTCTGGTCAAAGGCCAGTGACCTGATCGTTGAAGAATTAAAAAAGGGTATTATCGATGTGGAGACCAATGTGGTTTCCGGTATCGATAACTTCGCACCGGGATATATTGATAAAGAAAATGAAGTCATCGTGGGGCTTCAGACAGATGCGCCGCTGAAACGGATTGTCAATCTTTTCGGCGGTATGCGTATGGCAACTTCGGCCCTGGAACAGTATGGCTATAAACTGAATCCGGAGATTGAACATCATTTCCGGCTTTATCGCAGAACCCATAACGACGGCGTTTTTGACGCTTATCCGGAACGGACTCGTCTGGCCAGACATGCCGGCCTTCTTACCGGTCTTCCGGATGCTTATGGTCGAGGACGTATTGTAGGAGATTATCGCCGGGTGCCGCTCTACGGTACGGATTTTCTTATTGAGGAAAAGAAAAAAGATTTAATTATGATTGATGGACCGATGACCGATGAACGTATCCGTCTGCGGGAAGAGGTTCAGATGCAGATTCGTGCGTTGGAAGAAATGCGTAGTATGGCTTCAAAATACGGCTGTGATATTTCCCGGCCTGCAGAAAATGCGAGAGAAGCCGTACAGAATCTTTACATGGCTTATTTGGCAGGAATCAAGGAAAACAATGGCGCTGCAATTTCGTTGGGCCGTACGGCTACGTTTTTGGATATTTATATTCAGAGAGATATTGAAAATGGTGTTCTTGATGAACAGGGGGCTCAGGAGCTGATCGATCAGTTTATTATTAAACTCCGTCTGGCCCGTCATCTTCGGACACCGGAATACAACGAGCTTTTCGGCGGCGATCCGACATGGGTAACAGAAGCTCTGGGAGGTATGGGTATTGACGGACGTACACTTGTAACAAAAAATACTTTCCGTTATCTGCACAGCCTGACAAATCTCGGAACCGCGCCGGAACCGAACATGACTGTGCTCTGGAGCCAGAATCTTCCTCAGGCATTTAAGGACTATTGTGCAAAAATGAGTATTGGCACAGATTCCATCCAGTATGAAAATGATGACCTGATGCGGCCGATGTACGGCGATGATTATTGCATTTCCTGCTGTGTTTCTGCTATGGCTGTTGGAAAGCAGATGCAGTTATTCGGCGCCCGGGCCAATCTGGCAAAGAGCCTTCTTCTTGCGATCAACGGCGGTGTGGATGAGAAAAAGGGAACCCATGTCATTCCGAATATTGAACATGATATGGATGAAGTGCTGGAATACTCTAAGGTTTTGACGAATTACAAAAAGGTTTTGGCTTACGTGGCTGAACTTTATGTGGATACGATTAATATTATCCACTACATGCACGATAAATATGCTTACGAGTCCAGCCAGATGGCATTGCACGATACACTGGTTGAGCGGATTGCGGCTTTTGGTATTGCCGGACTTTCCATCGCGGCGGATTCTCTGTCTGCCATTAAGTTTGCAAAAGTACGTCCGATTCGAAATGATCAGGGTATTGCGATTGATTTTGAAGTGGAAGGAGACTTCCCGAAGTATGGAAATGATGATGACCGGGTGGATGATATTGCAGTGGAAATTGTATCCTATTTTTCGACAGAACTTAAAAAACATCCGCTGTACCGTAACGGTATTCATACCCTTTCCGCATTGACCATTACAAGCAATGTTATGTATGGAAAGAAAACAGGGGCTACACCGGATGGACGTAAAGCCGGAGAACCATTTGCACCGGGAGCCAATCCGATGCACGGAAGGGATATGAACGGTGCCCTGGCTTCTCTGAATTCAGTAGCCAAGATTCCATACCGGGCTGTGTGTCAGGATGGCGTTTCCAATACCTTTTCCATTGTGCCGAAGGCTCTTGGAAAATCTGAAGATGAACGGATGGCAAATCTGGTGTCCATTTTAAATGGATACTTTGTCCAAGGGGCACATCACCTGAATGTCAACGTTATGAACCGGGAAATTTTGATGGATGCCATGGACCATCCGGAAAAATATCCGACACTGACTATTCGTGTTTCCGGTTATGCGGTAAACTTTAACCGTCTCAGCCGGGAGCAGCAGCAGGAGGTTATTAAACGAACCTTCCACGAAAGCATGTAATATAGAAACTCAGAGGCAGTCTTACAAAGGTGTAAGATTGCCTCTTCCAAATTTATTGTACCTGATGTCTTTTGAAATTTCTATAGGCCAATGGCAGAGAAATAAGGACGATGAACAGATAAAGGAGCAGGATGATTTCATTTTGGAGGAACATAATAAAGTGATGGCAAGCAAGCCGAGCATGACAAAATAAGCAATTCCAATCACGATAAAAGCGGCTTGTGAAAAATTCAAAGCATAAGGGCAGTAACTATCCATGATCTGCAGAGGCAGGTTTCCGCCTTCTACACCGAAGGTCAGCAATGGCAATAATAAAGCAATGGTGCAGTTCATAACAAAGGTAACGGTTCCAAAAAGCAGAGATGAAATGATTTTGGCATAAATCACTTTACTTTTGCCGTATTTTGTTGAGAGGATGACCGCATCTGTTCCCGGATTGATATTCATTTGAAAATACAGGGGCAACGGCGATACAGATTCCCAGTATACATAGAATCAGCATTTGGGCCGTATCTATGAACATAGTCCATCCCAATGGATAACCGTATTCGTAGGGCTCATCGATTTCTGCATTTTTATTTTTCCAATATTCTTTTTCTAAAGTCGAAAGATTGGGATTATTTTCTATAGATAAATTTACATTTTTGTTTCTGATCTGATAGAAATTTTCGGCATCTTCCGTTGAAATATCGGGTATATTCAAATACCCCATGGCATTATGATCATAGGTGTTTCCCAGCATGTTCAGATAGCTTTTTCTTGGGGCTAAGTAACTATAATAAATTTCATCTTTAAAAGATACTTTTCCGCCCCGTTCTGTAATCAAATTACCGGGTGTATGGTAGATATCCTGATATTCCTTTAGATCTGCAGCAATACGCTCTTCGGTAAGTGTACCGGAAATATTTTCAAAACATTCTTTTCGATAGGATACGGCCTCGGAGCCGGACAGGACTGTACCATTTTCGTCCAAAGTCCTGTATTGCAAAAAAGGGAGTAAAAAGAACAGGGCTGTTGCAAAGAAGCAGATACCTGTGACAACGATGGTCAGTTTTCTCCGGCAAAGTTTTTTCATTTCTAATTGAATTAATTCATTCATGCTTCTCCTCCGTTCTGTGCAAAATGGTATAAGTATAAATCTTCCAATGTCGGTTCAACAGGAATAGCTTCAGGTAAAGGCTGTTTTTCGCTGACAATACGCATAATGACCTTGTTCTCTTCACTGTGATGCAGATTAACCACACAGTATCGATAATTTAGATCGTCAGCTTTTTCATTTGGAACACTGCACTGCCATACCTTACCGTCAATTTCGTGGGCAATGTCTTTTGCCGGTTTGGATATGATAAGCTGTCCGTCTTTCATCAGCAGGATATGATCTGCAATGTATTCCACATCTGATACAATATGGGTCGACAAAATGATAATTTTATTTTGGGCAAAGTCGGCAATCAGATTTCGAAACCGGACCCTTTCTTTCGGGTCAAGTCCGGCTGTAGGTTCATCCAATATAAGAATTTTAGGATTTCCCAGCATGGCTTGGGCGATTCCGAGTCGCTGTTTCATCCCGCCGGAAAAAGTTTTTATTTTTTTATTTGATACCTCTAAAAGAGATACCAGTTCTAAAAGCTGTTTGGTCTGCCTTTTTCCCTGCAGTCTTGGAATACCCTTTAAGGCAGCAATGTAATCCATAAATTCCTGTGCTGTGTAATCCGGATAATATCCAAAATTCTGAGGAAGATATCCAAGGAGTTTTCGATAATTTTTGCCCATCGTCTCCGCATTGTGGCCATCCAGTAGAATTTCTCCGGAAGTTGGTGTCAGGACATTGCAAATCATACGCATAAGTGTTGTTTTTCCTGCGCCATTTGCGCCAAGCAAGCCGTAAACTCCTGGGGAAAATGTTGCCTGTACATCATTTACAGCAGTTTTATTGCCAAATGTCTTTGTTAAATGATTTAATCGTAGTTCCATTTAATTAACCTCCTTCAAGTATAAGATGATTTATAGAATCTTTTTCACAATTTTTAATAAGCAGCCTGAATTCTAACAGAACTCCAAAAGATGTGATTACAAACAGTAAACACCAGCACCATATCAATGATGCTTCGTATAAAACAGGAAGTCCTTGTGACAAACTGAATAAAACCAAAATGACGACAGCACTCCAGGCGCTGCAGTAGTAATTACATTCTTTTGTGTATATGTGATTGAGGATGTATAAGCATCCAAAGGAAGTTATAAAAAACGGGACAAAAAAGTACATAAAAATGTGAATTAAATTGACAGACAGATACATCGTCGTCATTATGCTGGTCAAGGATAGAACAAATATATGGGTCAGTCCAAGAAGTGTTATCCGGGATAACATTACCTGTGGCAATGTAAAGTTTGTGGACAGTTCCATTTCAGCCGTATGATTAACAAAGGACCGTGATAATTCTCCGGTTCCGGTTAAAAAGCATAAAGGAAGTAGAGCGGAGAGGGGACCGATTGTATTTGATGCTCCAGCGCATTTTATCAGGTAAAAACTAAATAGCAATAAGATTCCAAATTGGGCTATCCAGACTTTCTTTTTGATAAATCTTAATTGGGACCAGAAGAAGGTCCAAAATGAAATATCTGTATCGCAGTCCTCTATTTTAAGCATTATTTTTCGGGCTTGATAAATAGTGCACTGCATGCCTCTCTCATTTGAGCTGGAGGGTATTTCTGTATAAAGGTTTTTTAACTCTTTTTTTAATGCTTGATTTAACATGTAAAACCTCCCTTTCTTAATTTTTTGTTTAAAGTTTTTGTAGCAGTGCGAATGCGGTACATGACTGAAAATCTGCTTATGTTCAGGATTTGAGAAATCTCATTTACCTGCAATTCTTGTCCGTAACGCAGAAGGAGGATTTCCTGCTGCTCTGATGGCAGCTCCTTCACGTATTGTTCCAATGCAAACCTGGTTTCAAGCTGGTCGGATTCTGTTTTAACTGATGATAGTTCTTCGATTTTTGACAGTGGAAGAGGCCGGGCTTGTTTGTACCAGTTGATACACAGATTTCTTGCAATGGTATATAGCAGAGCCTTCGGCTTTCCCTGTTCGGAATAATAGGAGAGTGTTTGGACAAATCGCAGAAAGGTTTCCTGTGTCAGGTCTTCTGCGTCGGAATGATTCTTAACTTTCCAATAGCAATACTTATATATATCATCATAATTATTAAGAATAATGCTCTCTACATCATCAGCCGTTAAATCAGAATATTTCTTTCTGGTTATCATTTCTTCCCTCCTTCCTGCTTTCATTATGTATAACAATTGAAATATCCTAAATGTGCATAAAACTTCTGGTTATTTTTAAATTATAGCCGGGCGGCAGATAAAATTAGTTAAGACAGTCTTACAAAGTTGTAAGATTGGTCTTTTTTTTGTAAGGCGAATCGATGGCAGCAAGATTTTCAAAGTTTTATACTTGTGTTAAAGATGAAAACAAGGAGGCGGCGTTTATGCGAATGATTTGGAAAAGTATAAAATTAGTGTTTTTTTGTAAGCTGTTGAAAATGCTGATGGGAATCGGCCTTCTGGGCCTTTCGGTTCTTATGTTTAAAGGTTATGTAGATTATAGAGAGGCGCTGGAAAAAAAGCCTCTGGTCCAGGCCATGGAAGAAATTGCGCAAAAACCATCCTCTGTTTCGTTAGAGCAGGTTCCCGATATATATAAACAGGCATTGCTTGCTGTCGAGGATCACAGATTTTATGAACATTCAGGTGTGGATGTAATTGCTACATGCAGAGCTTTAGTCAATGATGTCAAAGCTATGGATTTTGTGGAAGGAGGCAGTACTATTACTCAGCAGTTGGCGAAGAATATGTATTTTACCCAGGAAAAGACTTTAAGCCGGAAAGCAGCGGAAATGTTTATGGCTTTGAAAATTGAACGAGAATACAGTAAAGACGAAATATTGGCAGCTTATATCAACAGCATATATTATGGTGAAGGGTACCATTCTCTTAGAGAAGCCAGCCTGGGCTACTTTGGAAAAGAACCGGAAGATATGACAGATGATGAATGTACACTGCTTGTCGGTGTACCGAACGCCCCGTCGGTATATGCGCCGACAGTCAGTATGGACATGGCACGAAAACGTCAGCAGCAGGTGTTGGGGATAATGAAACAAAATGAAATGCTGGTAGAAGCCTATTAGCAGACTAAAACCCGAAAGCGGAATCAATTAAAAATTGGTTCCGCCTTTAATAATTTGGCGAAACCTGTCGATGGATGATAATTGAAACCTAAAAGTTTGTTGTGCTAAAATAGGCATATCCGGAAGGCCTCTCTGGCTGACCGAAAAATTTTTATTCAAAGCTTTGTTCAAAGCAATTTTTCAAAATGAATGAAGAAACAATAAGTAAATGAAGGAGGGATAGAGTTACGCAGAGCATTTGAGACGCTTTTATTTTGTGGAAAGGAGAGAAGTATTATTGAGAAAATCAAGGCGTAATATTGTTAAATTAATGGTTATTGTATTATGTATTGTTAATCTTTTTCAGCCATTATCATTGTTTACGAATGCCGAAGAATCCAAATCAGAAACTGCGGCAGAGGTAGAAACCGGGGAAGATATGAATTTGGAAATTGAACGAGAAATGAGTACAGCAGAAACAGAAAGTGAAAAGGAGGAATCTGAGAATGAAAGGGAGGAAAATAAAAATGAACCGACGCAAGGGGAATTTGAAGGTATTGCCGCGGATGAGAAGAAAGAGGAGATCGGGGAAGGCTATTTTGCCGAGAGTGAAGATGAGATGAATGCCATCCTTCATTCGGATATTTCACTTTTTTCCTACCACGGGCAGACGCTGTATGTATCGGCGGGTTCGTATACATCTGTTTACGATGGGGGATTTACGAACCGATATAATGTATCCGGAGATGGAGATACGCTGCACTATGCTTACTGTCTGCAGCCGGATGCATCGGATCCATCGGGGAATGGGACAGTATACGAGGTAGATAACTTTTATATTAAGCTTGTCATTTGCCTGGGGATGTATGGTCCGGCACAGTCCTATGGTTTTGATGCCGGTATATGGCCTGGAGTCAATGAGTACAATAACGGTGCTAAATTGCCGGCTGCTTACGGATATGTTCATGCAACATTAGGGTATTTATATGGTGCAGGACCAGGTGTGGGATTATATAATGAGCATGTGGCCCAGTTGGACAGTTGGGTACAGGCCTGCATGGATACATACAACAACAATCCGGAAGTGAAAAAGATTGTTGACCATTCGAAGCTTTTTTATATGTATGGCGGATATCGCCAGGATGTGGCCTGGGTGGAATATACACCTCCTCAAAATGGAAGTCTTGAAATTATTAAGCGTTCTTCCGATGGGACGATCACAGAGAATAATGACTTTTACTCTCTGGCCGGTGCTGTGTATGGTGTTTATGATAAAGAAAATCAGGAAATTGGCCGGATAACAACAGATGAAAATGGATGGGGTCAATTAACGGATATTCCTATTGGTGAATATGTCATTAAAGAAATAACAGCACCTCCTGGGTTTTATGTGAATGCGACACCGTGCGATGTGACAGTTATACCGGGGGAGACGGCAACGATAAATACTGAGGATATTCCGAAAACAGTTCCGGTGTCTATTTTATTAGGAAAAATTGATGCAGAAACAAATTCAAACAGGCCATCTGGAAGTCAGTCTTTAAAAGGGGCCTTGTTTGAGATTACTTATTATAGTATACAGATGGACACAGATCCGGCGGCAGATGGACATGCACCAGAGAGACAGTGGACATTAAAAACAGATAAAGATGGATTTTGTAAACTGAGTGACGACTATAAGGCTGCCGGTGATGATTTTTATTATGATTCGGATGGAAATGCCGTGCTGCCCTTTGGAACTGTAACAATACAGGAGAAACAGCCGCCGGAAGGATATTTAATAAATGATGAGGTTTTTGTAAATAAAATTGTTCCGGAATATTCAGAAGATATATCGATCTATAATTATCCGGAAATTCGGGAGATACCGCAGAAGATACAGATTGAGTTGGAAAAGGTCGACAGTGAAACGATGGATACTGCAGCTCAGGGAAGGGCTGTATTGTCGGGGGCCGAGTATGAAGTCAGAAATTCGGAGAATGAAGTCGTAGATATATTGGTCACAGATGATATGGGACATGCCGTTTCCAAAGAATTACCATTAGGCGCTTATAACATAAAAGAAACAGTGTCGTCCAATGGATATCTCCTGGACCAGAATGTTTATACTGTGGATGCTTCAAAACCAATCGATGAAACATCACATGTGTTTCAGTATAAAGTGACCAGCGGAGAAGATATCGTCCGAGGTGATGTGGAGATTATTAAATTTCGGGACAACCTGGATACGGACGATGAGAATCTCATACCATTGGCCGGAGTAGAGTTTAGCTTTACTTCAAAAACGACGGGGAATATAGTCAAAGTAGTTACTACAGATGAGCAGGGATGGGCCTCCACGGTGTCACCGGAAGAACCCCGGGGCAGTCTGGTTTTTGACACCTATATTGTGACAGAAACAAAATACCCGGATAATGTAAAGCCGGTGGACCCCTTTGAAGTAACCATATCTGAGGAGGGTATTACATTAAAAGGCATTTATAAAGAAAATAAATTAATCGCAAGTCCTGTGACCGTTGTCAAGAAAGATGCCGGAACAGGCAATGTGATTCCGGCAGAAAATACAGAATTTCGTCTTCTGGATGCTGATAAAAATCCAATATCAATGACTGCTTACTATCCATCGGCTGCGCCAATTGACACATTTTCCACGGATGAGAATGGACAGTTTACATTTCCGAGGCAGCTTGAATGCGGAACATATTATTTGGAAGAAATAAATGCTCCGAAAGGTTATTTAAAAGGTGAGCTCCTTGAATTTAAGGTAACTGAGGGTTCAACCTGGGAAAAACCGCTGGTCATTGAATTCTTTGATGAACCTGCCCTGGGAAAAATCCGGATAGAGAAAATCGATTCTGAGACCGGAGATTTGCTTGACGGCGTTGAATTTGACATTATTGCAGCCGAGAATATTGTTACACAGGACGGTACGGTAAGACTTAATAAAGGTGATGTAGCGGATACGTTAACGACAAAAGATGGCATTGCCGAGTCTAAGGCATTGTTTCCTGGAAAATATGAAGTTAGAGAAACGAAGCAGCTTAGTGGTTATATCCTAAATCAGGATGTATGTAATGTTGTATTGGAATATAAAGATCAAATGACACCGGTAATTTTTTGTGAGATGAAAAGTGAAAATCAGCCAACGAAAATACGAATTTTTAAAGTGGATGAAAAAACAGATGAACCGCTTCCGGGAGTAGAATTTAAGATTTGGAGAAAAAATACCGAAAATGAAGAGGCCGCCCCTATGATTTTGGAAGAACAGAGAGTTATTACTGATAAAAATGGGTTTATAGAGATGGAATATCTTTCTTCGGGGACTTATTGTGTGCAGGAAACCAAGAGCCTTTATGGATATGCTCCGGATGATACGGTGTACGAGTTTGTTGTATCGGAGGATGGACGGATTGATGGAAAAGACATCGGGGAACTTCGAGTAACCAATACACCGATTGAGATACATACAAAGGCTGTGGATCAGGCCGATGGGGATAAGACAGTTACTAATCGGGAGAGGGAAACGGTGGTTGATCAGATCGTATATAAGGGCTTGATTCCTGGAAAAGAGTATACGGTTAAAGGAAGTTTGATGGTAAAATCTACGGGAAAACCATTGATAGATGATGGAAAAGAAGTGACGGCTGAACGGACGTTTACAGCGGAGAAACCGGAGGGAGAAATTGAACTGACATTTACATTTAATGCAAAAGTCCTGGCCAAAGAAAAGCTTGTCGTTTTTGAAAAGCTTTTCTATGAAAATGAAGAAGTCGCATCACATGCAGATATTGAAGATGAGGACCAGACGGTACAGATTAAGAAGATTTTGGATACACCGAAAACAGGAGATAGGGTCAATATGATGAAATTTGCTGGTATATGCTGCATGTCTGCGTCCGTTATGGCTTTCCTATGGCGCAGTATGCGGAAAAAACGGAATAAATAAAAATATTCCCAATACCGGCAGAAATACCAGTATTGGGAGTATTGTAAAGACTAAATGCGCAGTTTCGTTCCCTTTGAATCTCTGTGTCCAAGTTTTAGTTTATTCAAAGAAATGGTTTTATCATTATAAGTAATGATAGTTTCCCCGTTTTTATCGAGCAGATAAACTTCTTCGACCATATCGTCACTGGAAAGTTTGATTCCCCGGACACCGAGGGCGGCTTTTTTCTTTTCAGGTACTTCGTTAATGTCGAATCGGAGGAAGATACCTTTCTTTGTTCGCAATGCCACATGGGTAGCATCGTTCAAAGGAGTAACGGCAATGACTTTATCATCTTCTGAGAGTTTTGTTGCAGCAATAGTCCGCTTGGAAACGTTGAATTCTTCACCATTTACTTGTTTGAACATGGCTTGTCCGGTGGCAAAGAGCAGTCGGTTTCCAATGACATTTGTCAGACAGTCCACATAGACGAGGTTTTCTTCGCTGCTGTTATAATTGCCGAAATTATCAATAGGAATGGCTTTGTCACGGAATTTACCATAAGGCAGGGCAGATACTTTAATCATGTGCATGCGTCCTGCATCGGTGAAGAGACAGAGCTTGTCTGTATTCACGCATTGGATAACATATTTATTTTCGGAAACGGCAGCATCCCGGTTTCTCTCAAAAGTCGGTACATCTACAGTACGGCAGTAACCAAAACGGTCCATCAGGAAGACAACTTCCATTTCTTCAAATTTTTTCTCTTCAAAGACGGCCTCTTTGGCATTGATAATCTGGGTCCGTCTTGGACGGGCGTAGGATTTTCGGAAGTTTTGAAGTTCCTTTGTGATGACCCGGGACATGCTGGAATGGTTCTCCAGAATATCTTCATATTTAGCAATATTTTTTAATGTTGTTTCGTGCTCTTTCTGGAGAGCTTCGATTTCCAGTCCGATAAGCTTATAGAGCCGCATTTCCAGAATAGCTGTGGCTTGGTTCTCTGTAAACTGCAGTTTCTTCGCATTCCGTTCAGAGGTTTTGGTTTTGAATTTAATGCCTTCCGTTATGCCATTGACGAGACAGTTTTTGGCCTGTTTAATATTTTTGGAACCCCGGAGGATTTCTATGATTAAATCAATGACATCGCAGGCTTTGATCAAACCTTCCTGGATTTCCCGTTTTTCCTGTTCCTTGACTAAAAGGTGCTGATACTTCCGCGTGTTGATGTCAAACTGGAAGTCCAGGAAATTTTCAATGATTGCTTTTAACCCCAGGGTTTCCGGCCGGCCACTGGCAACAGCCAACATGTTTACGCCAAAGGTATCCTCGAGGCGGGTTTTTTTATAGAGCATATTTTTCAGATTTTCCACATCTGTGTTCCGGCGAAGTTCCAGAACGATGCGGATTCCTTCTTTAGAGGATTGATTGGAAATATCAACAATGTCGTTTGTCTTTTTACTTTCCACCAGGGCATAAACATCATTTAAAAATTTGCCGATACCGGCTCCGATCATTGTATAAGGAATTTCGGTAATAACAAGCTGTTCCCGGCCGCCTTTAATTTTTTCGACTTCCACCTTACCCCGGAGTTTGATTTTACCCTGTCCGGTTTCGTAAATAGAAAGGAGTTCATCCTTGTTTGTCACAATGCCGCCTGTAGGGAAATCCGGGCCCGGCATGATTTTCAATAATTCTTTAGTGGAAATATCTGGTTTTTTTATATAGGCCAGAACGGCATCAATAACCTCACCTGTATTATGAGGCGGGATACTGGTCGCCATGCCGACGGCAATACCTTCTGCGCCATTGATCAAAAGATTTGGAATCCGGGCAGGAAGGACTTCCGGTTCTTTTTCTGTTTCATCAAAATTTGGCTGGAAATCGACCACATTTTTATCTAGGTCGGTCAGAAAGGCTTCCTGGGTCAATTTCTGCAGGCGGGCTTCCGTGTAACGCATGGCAGCGGCGCCATCGCCCTCGATGGAACCGAAATTGCCGTGTCCGTCTACCAATGGTTCGCCTTTTTTGAAATCCTGGCTCATGACGACAAGAGATTCGTAAATCGAACTATCACCATGAGGATGGTATTTACCCATTGTATCGCCGACGATACGAGCTGATTTACGGTAAGGTTTATCATATCGAATGCCCAACTCATACATATCATAGAGAGTTCGGCGCTGGACCGGTTTCAGCCCATCCCGTACATCTGGAAGAGCCCGGGCAATGATGACGCTCATGGCGTAGTCAATATAGGATTTTTGCATAATTTCCGAATATTCGGTACGGATAATCTGTTCTTCCGTTGTTTTCTTTTCCATGAGTTGACCTCCTAAATATCCAGTTCGGCATCATGAGCGTGCCGGTAAATAAATGACTTTCTAGGTGGGACATCATTACCCATTAAAAGTTCGGTGACATCCGAGGCCATACGGGCATCTTCGATTTCAACCTGTTTTAAAATACGGGTTTCAGGATTCAGGGTTGTTTCCCAGAGCTGAGTGGCATCCATTTCACCAAGACCTTTATACCGCTGTAAAGTAAAGCTTCCCTTGTGAGTCTTGCGGTATTTTGCCAGTGCCTCGTCATCGTAAAGATATTCCTCTTTACCTTTGGATGGCATAGCTTTGTAAAGAGGCGGCATGGCAATATACACATGACCCTCAAAGATCAGCTCAGGCATAAAGCGGTAGAAGAGGGTAAGCAGCAGGGTGGAAATGTGGGCACCGTCCACATCCGCATCAGCCATAATGATAATCTTATCATAACGAAGTTTACTGATGTCAAAATCATTGCCATAGCCTTCGGAAAAACCGCAGCCAAAGGCATTGATCATTGTTTTAATTTCTGCATTGGCAAGAACTTTGTCGATACTTGCTTTTTCTACATTTAAAATTTTACCGCGAATTGGTAAAATCGCCTGATAATGACGATCGCGGGCGGTCTTTGCAGAGCCTCCGGCCGAATCACCTTCGACGATAAATATTTCACAGATGGAAGGGTCGCGGCTTTCGCAGTTCGCCAGTTTTCCATTGGAATCAAAAGAGAATTTTGGCTTGCTCAGCAGATTTGTTTTGGCTCGTTCTTCAGTTTTGCGGATTTTAGCTGCTTTTTCAGCACAGGCAAGGACATTTTTTAAGGGCTCCAGGTTTTTATCAAAATATCTTGGCAGTTCATCACTGGTAATTTTTCCGGTAGCTTTATTGGCATCCTGGTTATCCAGTTTGGTCTTTGTCTGGCCTTCAAACCTTGGATCCGGGTGCTTGATCGAAACAATAGCTGTCATGCCATTTCGAATATCGGCGCCCGTGAAATTTGTATCTTTTTCTTTTAAAATATTTAATTCCCGGGCATAGGCATTCATAACTGTTGTGAAAGCTGTTTTAAATCCGGTGATATGGGTACCGCCTTCAGCATTATAAATGTTATTGCAGAAGCCAAGTACATTTTCATGAAATTCATTGATATATTGGAAGGCGGCTTCCACCTGGATACCTTCCGCTTCACCTTTAAAATAAATAACATCGCAGATAGTTTCTCTGTTTTTATTTAAATCTTTAATAAATCCGATAATACCGTCCGGTTCATGAAATTCCAGATGTTCCGGAGTGCTTTCACGAAGGTCATCGTAGATAATAGTCAGTTCCGGGTTCAGATAGGCTGTTTCATGAAGGCGGCTGATGACCTCATCCTCTTTGAAACGGGTTTTCTCAAAAATTTCTTTGTCCGGAAGAAAAGTGATTTTTGTTCCCGTTTTCTTGGTTTTACCCAGGGTTGGGAGCAATCCGTTTTCCAGTTCGATATCCGGAATGCCCCGTTTGAAATGGTCATGATGGATATGACCGTTTCTGGAAATTTCCACATCCATCCATTCGGACAATGCATTTACCACGGAGCTTCCTACGCCATGGAGTCCCCCGCTGGTTTTATATACCGAATCGTCGAATTTGCCTCCTGCATGGAGCGTAGTAAATACAAGACGTTCCGCCGGAAGTCCTTTTTCGTGCATATCCACCGGGACACCACGGCCATTGTCTTCAATGGTAGCTGAACCGTCTTTGTTTAAAGTAACATGAATTAAATCGCAAAAACCTGCCAGATGTTCATCTACCGAATTGTCAACAATCTCGTAGATCAAATGATTCAGACCTTTGCGTGAAACGCTGCCGATGTACATTCCGGGACGCTTTCGGACGGCTTCCAGACCTTCCAGCACCGAAATACTGTCGGCATCATAGTGATTTGCTTGTGCCATATATAAAAATCCTTTCTATACGAATTTGAATACTGCGAGCATTTTTGATGCACAGAATTTCCCATCCGGGTATCTCGTATATCTTAACATGATGGTTTAAAAAATTCCAGCATCTAAAATCTTAGATTAATCCCAGACTGCGGAGAATGAAAATCCATGCCGTCAGGGATATGGATGACAAAAGGGTTGCCATGACGACGATACTGGATGTTAAAACTGCATCGTTATTCATATTTTTTGCCATAATGTAGCAGCTTACTGTCGTTGGTGAGCCGAGCATAACGAGGATAGCCACCAGTTCGCTATTCCGGAAGCCAAAGAGGATGGCAAATGGGAAAAAGACGGCCGGGATAATGACCAGCTTAATCAGTGTTGCCACGAGGCTTGGTTTGATTTTTGCCAGGGCTTTGCGGCCTTCAAAGGTGGCACCGACGACGAGCAGGGCAATCGGACTTGCCGTGGCTGCAATATTGCTGATGGCTTTCAGTGGAATATAAGGAATCGGAATTCTGAAAAAGGCAAAAATACAGCCGGCCAGAATACCTATGATAATCGGATTTTTGGCAACGTTAATACAAGCTTTACGTATATTTCCGCTTCGATCTGCCGTATCTGCATCTGAGGCGCCGAAAGTTAATATGACAACAGAAAAAATATTATATAGAGGCACGGCTGAGACGATCATCATTGGCGCCATGCCTGAATTGCCATAAATGTTTTCCACGAAAGCAATGCCCAGGATGGCTGCGCTGCCCCGGGCGGCTGCCTGAGTGAAAGCACCGATCATGGATTTATCTTTGCAATACCAGTGGGCAAACAGCCAGACGCCGAGAAACATCAATGTTGTTCCGATGGCACAGAAAAGAACAAATTTTAAGTTGAACATCTCATAAATGTCCGCTGTTGCAATATCCTTAAAAACAAGCAACGGAAGAGCTACTTTAAATACATAGCGGTCGGCAACAGTAGTGAATTCTTTATTAAAAATGCCCACCTGCATAAGTACCCATCCGAGGATGATAATTAAAAAAATTGGAATAGTTGCATTTAAACTGAATATAAAGTTTTCCATGGTGTTTATTTCTCCTTCGCAGATTTATAAAAGTCGATAAAATGCTGGACAGCCTTTTCCTGCTGACGTTTTTTTATGTATGTAAAACCGATCTCCCTTCGGTGAATCGGAATATCCAGCGGTATTTCAATGAGCTGTCCATTTGCCAGTTTCTCCTGGACAAATTCCTTGATGACACAGCCGACACCCAGACCGATTTTGGCAAACTCGATGAGCAGCTCCATGGATGTTGTTTCAATCGTATGGTGGGTCTGGAGATGATTTGTAGTCAGGTAGTCATCAATATATTGGCGGGTCATATTGTGTTTGTCCAAAAGCATGAGCGTGGCCTTTTCGAAAAGCTGTCGTCCGCTGCTCATCTCCTCTGGCTTCAAATCCAGATTGGCTAAATAGGATGGAGAGGCTACAAAAATGTCCTGGATGGTTCCAAGAGAATAAAAATCCAGTGTCCGTAGACTTCCCGGATGGGCTACCAGACCGATATCAATCTTTCCTGAATCCAGCAAAGCCAATGTCTGGTTAGAGGACAGGCAGGAAATTAAAATTTTAATGTGAGGGTAGGACTCAATAAAAGACTGAAGATAGGGCAGCAGAATAAATTTGCAAAGCGTATTACTTACGCCAATATGCAGATTCCCCATATCCAGAGCCGTCATCCGCCGAATCTGTTCCTCACCGGTGTCAATGGCTTCAAAAGCAGTGCGGACATGCTGGTAAAGAATCCGGCCTTCTTCTGTCAGCGTCACTCCCCGGGAACTTCTTGAAAAAAGGGTGACCCCCAGACTTTCTTCCAGACGGCTGATCGACTTGCTGATGGCCGGCTGGCTGTTATAGAGCTGCTTGGCCGCCTGAGAAATATTCCCTGTATTTGCTACAGTATAAAAAATTCGATACAGGGATAGATGCTGTTCCATAAATATACCTCCCGTAAATCCATAACTATATTTCATAATAAATATTCGTAATATGTATTTCTATTATAGCTCTAAATGTGATATTCTATCAATAACTATATGAAATAAAAATGAGAAATCAAGGAGGAATTATCATGGGAATGACGATGACCCAGAAAATTTTAGCATCTGCTGCCGGACTTGAGGAAGTGCATGCCGGACAGTTGATCATGGCCAATCTGGATATGGTATTGGCAAATGATATTACAGGACCAGTATCCATTAATGAAATGGTAAAATTTGAAAAAGAAGGCGTTTTTGACAAAGATAAAGTGGCTCTGATTCCGGACCATTTTTCACCGAATAAAGATATTCAGTCCGCACAGAACTGTAAATGTATGCGTGAGTTCGCCCGCGCCAATGACGTGACTCATTTTTATGAGGTTGGCGAGATGGGTATTGAACATGCGCTTCTGCCGGAAAAAGGTATTGTTACAGCCGGTGATACGATTATCGGTGCCGACTCTCATACATGTACATACGGCGCCATTGGCGCATTTTCCACAGGTGTGGGAAGTACAGACGCAGCCTGCGGTATTGTGACAGGAAAAGCATGGTTTAAAGTTCCTTCTGCCATTAAAGTTATTCTGACTGGAAAACCGGCAAAATGGATCAGCGGTAAAGATATTATTTTACATTTAATCGGTATGATCGGTGTGGACGGCGCTTTGTATCGTTCTCTGGAATTTGTGGGCGATGGTATCCAGTATCTTTCCATGGATGACCGTTTCACTATTGCAAATATGGCTATCGAAGCCGGAGCAAAGAATGGTATTTTCCCTGTGGATGACAAGGCTCTGGCTTATGTGAAAGAACATAGTGACAAGCCATATAAGGTATTTGAAGCAGATGCAGATGCAGAATATGATGAAACTTATACAATTGATCTGAGTGCGTTGAAACCAACTGTAGCCTTCCCACATCTGCCGGAAAATACCCATCCGATCGATGAAGTTAGGGATATTGCTATTGATCAGGTTGTTATTGGCTCCTGTACCAATGGACGTCTGGAAGATTTGAGAATTGCCGCTGAAATCATGCAGGGACGTAAGATTGCAAAGGGTCTCCGTGTTATCGTTATTCCGGCCACTCAGAAAATTTATCTGGATGCAATGGAAGCAGGCTATATTAAAGCTTTTATTGAAGCCGGCGCTATTGTAAGTACACCGACCTGCGGACCTTGCCTTGGCGGTTATATGGGTATTCTTGCTGAAGGAGAAAGATGTGTTTCCACAACAAACCGTAACTTCGTTGGACGTATGGGCCATGTGACATCTGAAATTTATCTGGCAAGCCCGGCTGTTGCAGCAGCAAGTGCAATTACAGGTAAAATTTCCTGTCCATGTGAATTAGATTAAGGAGGTACATTAAATAATGAAAGCATTTGGTTCAGTTTTTAAATATGGTGACAATGTAGATACAGACGTTATTATTCCGGCCAGACATTTGGCAATCACAGATCCGAAAGGACTGGCAGCTCATTGTATGGAAGATATTGATACGGAATTTGTTAAAAAGGTCAAAGAGGGCGATATCATGGTAGCCCGCAAGAATTTCGGCTGCGGTTCCTCCCGTGAACATGCACCGATGGCTATTAAGGCTTCCGGCATCAGTTGTGTCATTGCAGAGACCTTTGCACGGATTTTCTATCGTAATGCTATCAATATCGGCCTTCCGATTATTGAGTGTAAAGAAGCGGCTGAAAAGATTGAAGCCGGCGATCAGGTAGAAATTAATTTTGATGATGGTATGATTTATAACCGGACAAAAAATGAATCTTATAAGGGAGAGGCTTTCCCTCCATTTATGCAGGAACTGATTGCCGCCGGCGGTTTGATCAATTACATGAATCAGTCATTGAAAAACGACTGATTCCGTGTTATCTTAGTCAATAACGAAAGGAAGAGGAAAATGAATTTTAATATTGCAGTCATTAAAGGTGACGGTATCGGTCCGGAAATCGTCACAGAAGCTATGAAGGTAATGGATAAGGTGGCAGAAAAATTTGGTCATACATTTAACTATACTCAGGTGCTCATGGGCGGTTGTTCCATCGATGCTACAGGAGTTCCGCTTACCGACGAGGCCATTGAAACATGTAAAGCCAGCGACGCGGTATTATTGGGTTCCATCGGAGGAGATACGACCACATCCCCATGGTATAAACTGGAGCCGTCATTAAGACCGGAAACCGGACTTTTAAAGCTTCGTAAGTCCCTTGGTTTATTTGCAAATATCCGTCCGGCTTATCTTTACAAAGAACTTAAAGATGCCTGCCCATTAAAGGATGAAATCATCGGAGACGGATTCGATATGGTTATTATGCGTGAGCTGACCGGAGGCCTTTACTTCGGAGAACGTAAAACCGTAGAAGAGAATGGTGTTCTGAAAGCTTATGATTCTTTAACCTACGATGAAAATGAGATCCGTCGTATTGCCATTAAAGGTTTTGAGACAGCCATGAAGCGTCGTAAAAATGTTGTCAGTGTCGATAAGGCCAATGTACTGGATTCTTCCCGTCTGTGGCGTAAAGTTGTAGAGGAGGTGGCTAAAGACTATCCGGAGGTTACTTATTCCCATATGTTGGTTGATAACTGTGCCATGCAGCTTGTAAAAAATCCGGGCCAGTTCGATGTTATTCTGACTGAGAACATGTTTGGAGATATCCTTTCCGACGAGGCCAGCGAAGTGACCGGTTCCATCGGAATGCTGTCCTCCGCCAGCTTAAGTGCCACAAGCCTTGGACTTTATGAACCAAGCCATGGTTCCGCACCGGATATTGCCGGACAGAATAAGGCGAATCCAATTGCTACAATTCTTTCCGCAGCTATGCTGCTTCGTTATTCCCTCAATCTGGATGCGGAGGCAGATGCCATCGAAGCTGCCGTGCAGAAAGTATTGGAAGATGGTTACCGTACTGTGGACATTATGTCCGATGGCTGCCAGCTCGTTGGCTGCAGAGAAATGGGCGATGCGATTGTAGAAAGACTGTAAACAATTTCTAATTCAATACAAAATGTATTAAAAAGTATCAAATAATACAAAACCATTGCATTTAAAAAAATTTGTGGTATACTGTGAACAATACATTGTTCGTGACACTTTAATACTTTAAGGAAGGAAAATGATAATGAAAAGTGATGTTGTAACAAAAGGGATGCAGTCTGCGCCTCAGCGTTCCTTATTTAACGCACTGGGTATGACAAAGGAAGAACTTTCAAGACCTTTGGTTGGTATTGTCAGCTCTTATAATGAAATCGTACCTGGACATATGAACATTGATAAAATTGTTGATGCCGTAAAAATGGGTGTTGCTATGGCTGGCGGTACTCCGATCGTGTTCCCGGCCATTGCTGTATGTGACGGTATCGCTATGGGACATATCGGTATGAAATATTCCCTTGTAACAAGAGATTTGATTGCAGATTCTACCGAATGTATGGCTACAGCACATCAGTTCGACGCTCTTGTTATGGTGCCGAACTGTGATAAAAATGTTCCGGGACTTCTGATGGCAGCAGCTCGTCTGAACATTCCGACTGTATTTGTCAGCGGCGGTCCGATGCTGGCTGGTCGTGTCAGCGGTGAAAAACGAAGTCTTTCCAGTATGTTTGAGGCAGTTGGTTCTTATGCAGCCGGTACAATGACAGAAGATCAGGTAGATGAGTTCGTGAATAAGGTTTGTCCAACCTGTGGTTCCTGTTCCGGTATGTATACAGCAAATTCCATGAACTGTCTGACCGAAGTCTTAGGTATGGGTCTCCAAGGAAATGGAACGATTCCGGCTGTGTATTCCGAACGTCTTCGACTTGCCAAACATGCCGGTATGAAAGTTATGGAAATGCTTGAAAAAAATATCCGTCCAAGAGATATTATGACAGAAAAAGCATTTATGAATGCTCTGACCGTAGATATGGCCCTTGGATGTTCCACAAACAGCATGCTTCATCTTCCGGCTATTGCCCATGAAGCTGGTATAGAACTGAATGTGGACATTGCCAATGAAATCAGTGCAAAGACACCAAACCTTTGTCATCTGGCTCCGGCAGGCTATACATATATGGAAGATTTAAATGAAGCCGGCGGTGTTTATGCCGTTATGAATGAATTAAACAAAAAAGGCTTATTATATACAGATTTGATGACAGTGACAGGAAAGACTGTCGGTGAAAATATTGCAGGGTGTGTTAATAAGAATCCGGATGTTATTCGTCCAATTGACAATCCATACAGCCCGACAGGCGGTATTGCCGTATTAAAAGGAAATATTGCACCGGATTCCTGTGTCGTTAAACGTTCCGCCGTTGTTCCTGAAATGATGGTTCATGAAGGACCGGCCCGTGTATTCGACTGTGAGGAGGATGCAATCGCAGCTATTAAAGGCGGACAGATCATTGCCGGAGATGTTGTTGTTATCCGTTATGAAGGACCAAAAGGCGGTCCGGGTATGCGTGAAATGCTTAATCCAACGTCAGCCATTGCAGGTATGGGCCTTGGTGCCAGCGTTGCATTGATTACTGATGGACGGTTCTCCGGTGCTTCCAGAGGCGCTTCCATCGGTCATGTATCACCGGAAGCAGCGGTTGGCGGTCCGATTGCGCTTATTGAAGAAGGCGATATCATTAAGATTGATATTCCTGCCAATACAATTAACGTAGATGTCAGTGATGAAGAACTTGAAGCCCGTCGGGCAAAATGGCAGCCACGGGAACCTAAAGTAACTACTGGATACTTGGCAAGATATGCTTCTATGGTAACTTCCGGTAACCGGGGAGCGATTCTTGAAATACCTAAAGCGAAATAGAAAGAGGTAATTATATGGAATTAACAGGCGCACAAATTGTGATTGAATGTCTGAAAGAGCAGGGTGTGGATACGGTATTTGGATACCCTGGCGGTGCCATTTTAAATGTATACGATGAATTGTATAAACATAGAGATGAGATTACCCATTATTTGACATCCCATGAACAGGGCGCTTCCCATGCGGCGGATGGTTATGCCAGAGCGACCGGGAAGGTCGGCGTCTGTTTCGCCACTTCCGGACCGGGAGCGACTAATATGGTAACAGGAATTGCGACCGCCTATATGGACTCTATTCCTGTGGTCATGATTACCTGTAATGTCGGATTAAATCTTCTTGGAAAAGATAGTTTTCAGGAAGTGGATATTTTAGGGGTAACGATGCCGGTAACGAAATATAATTTTATTGTTAAAGATGTTACGAAACTGGCAGATGTTATCCGACGGGCTTTCCGGATCGCCCAGACCGGCCGTCCGGGACCCGTTGTTATTGATATTACGAAGAATGTCACAGCGACAAAAACTGAATATACATATAAAAAGCCGGAGCCTATCCAGCCGGATGCTTCTTTGATTGATGAAATTGATGTAGAAAAAGCAGTGACGATGATCGCCCATTCCAAACGTCCGTTTGTATTTGTCGGCGGTGGTGTCACATTGGCAAATGCCTCAGAAGAACTGCGTCGGTTTGTTAAAAAAATCGATGCTCCGGTGGCGGATTCCCTGATGGGAAAGGGTGCCTTTGACGGAACGGATGATTCCTATGTGGGAATGCTCGGAATGCACGGTACAAAGGCGGCAAATTATGGGATTAATCAGAGTGATCTGATCATTGTTGTAGGTTCCAGATTTTCTGATCGTGTGATTGGAAATCCGAAAACCTTTGGCAGCAAGGCACAGATTCTTCAGATTGATGTGGATGCTTCGGAAATCAATAAAAACATTGTAGTGGACCATTGCATTGCAGGCGATGCAAAATTGGTTTTGAGAAAACTGAGTGCCCAGTTAAATCAGATGGAACATGTAGAGTGGATGCAGTATATAAATGAATTAAAAACCCGCTATCCGCTGACTTATCCAAAAGATCGTCTGACAGGACCTCAGATCGTAGAGACGATATATGAGATGACCCATGGAGATGCTGTAATCTGTACAGAAGTTGGGCAGCATCAGATGTGGGCAGCTCAGTTCTATAAATATGATGCACCGAGAAAATTTATTTCTTCGGGCGGCCTTGGGACGATGGGGTATGGTCTCGGCGCAAGTATTGGCGTCAAAGTGGCCTGTCCGGAAAAAACGGTCATCAATATTGCCGGTGACGGTTGTTTCCGAATGAATTTTAATGAATTACTTACTGCTTCGAAATATAATATTCCGATAATTGAAGTGATTTTTAACAATAGTGTATTGGGAATGGTAAGACAGTGGCAGACACTGTTCTATGAAAGACGATATTCCAGCACCATTCTAAATGGTGATTTTGATTATGCGAAGATCGCGGAGGCCTGTGGCTGCCGTGGCATGAATGTCACAAATAAAGAAGGATTGACTGAAGCGCTGAAAGAAGCGTTGTCAGCCGACGGCCCGGTTGTCATCAACTGTTTTATCGACTGCGATGATAAGGTCTGGCCGATGGTAGCTCCGGGAGCTTCAATTTCTGAAGCATTTTCGGAAGAGGATATGATTAGAAAGTAAAGTATTATTAAAAGAAAAGGAGATAAGAGAAATGAGCAGAGTATGGAATTTTTCAGCAGGACCAGCTGTTTTACCAGTTGAAGTTTTGCAGGAAGCAGCAGATGAAATGCTGGATTACAAAGGAACAGGTATGAGTGTTATGGAAATGAGTCATCGTTCCAAAGCTTTTGAAACAATCATTAATGAGGCAGAAGCAGATTTGCGAACATTGATGAATATTCCGGATGATTACGAGGTACTTTTCCTTCAGGGTGGAGCAAACACACAGTTTGCCATGGTTCCGATGAACTTTATGAAAAATCGTAAAGCCGGTTATGTAATTACCGGACAGTGGGCAACAAAGGCATGGAAAGAAGCCGCTATTTTTGGTGAAGCTGTAGAATTGGCATCCTCTAAAGATAAGACATTCTCTTATATTCCGGATTGTTCGGATTTACCGATCACAGACGATATGGATTATGTATATATCTGTGAAAATAATACAATTTATGGAACAAAATATAAAACACTTCCAAATACAAAGGGCAAGATTCTGATTTCTGACCAGTCTTCCTGTTTCTTATCCGAACCAGTGGATGTGTCTAAATATGGAATGATTTATGCGGGCGCTCAGAAGAATGTAGGACCGGCCGGTGTGGTTATCTGCATCATCCGTAAAGATTTAATTTCAGAAGATGTTCTTCCGGGAACGCCAAACATGTTGAGATACAAAATTCATTCAGATAATGATTCTCTTTATAATACACCGCCGGCTTATGGTATTTACATCTGCGGCAAGGTATTCAAATGGCTGCTGAAAAACGGTGGTCTGGAAGCAATGAAAGAGAAGAATGAAAAGAAAGCAAAACTTTTCTATGACTATCTGGATTCCCAGGATTTCTATAAGGGAACTGTTGTGAAAGAAGACCGTTCTTTAATGAATATCCCATTTGTTATCGGCGACAAAGAACTGGAAGATAAATTTGTTGCTGAGGCAAAGAAAGCCGGATTTGAAAATTTGAAAGGTCATCGTACCGTTGGTGGTATGAGAGCAAGTATTTACAATGCAATGCCATATGAAGGTGTTGAGGCTCTCGTTGAATTCATGAAGAAGTTTGCTGCTGAAAATAAATAAGAGGTGTTTAAAATGTATAAAATCAATTGTTTAAATCCAATTGCCGCTATCGGAATGGATATTTTTACCGATGCTTACGAAAAGACAGAAAATTTTGCTGATGCTCAGGTGGCTATGGTAAGAAGTGCGGCTATGCACGATATGGATTTGCCGGAAGGTCTTCTGGCTGTGGCCAGAGCTGGCGCTGGTGTTAACAACATTCCGTTGGATAAATGTGCTGAAAAGGGTATCGTTGTTTTCAATACACCGGGAGCAAATGCTAACGGTGTTAAGGAACTTGTTCTTGCCGGACTTTTTATGGCAACACGTAATGTAGTTGCCGGAGCAAACTGGGTAACGGAAAACAAAGGTGATGAAAACATCTCCAAGACTATGGAGAAAGCTAAAAAAGCTTTTGCAGGTACTGAGATTCTCGGTAAAAAAATCGGTGTTATCGGGTTGGGCGCCATTGGTGCTATGGTTGCCAATGCCTGTGATGCCCTTGGTATGATCGTTACCGGATATGATCCATTTTTAAACGATGCCATGAGAGCAAAACTTGCCGGAACAGTTGCAACAACGGATGATATTAATGAAATTTATAAAAACAGTGATTTTATTTCTATCCATGTACCAGCTATGGATTCTACAAAGAAAATGGTTGGCAAAGCAGCCTTTGATCAGATGAAAGACGGTGTTATTGTCCTGAACTATGCGAGAGATGTCCTTGTGGATGATGATGCCATGGAAGAAGCCATCAAGGCTGGAAAAGTTGCAAAATATGTCACTGACTTCCCGAATTTCAAAACAGCGAATATGGAAAATGTCATTGCCATGCCGCACCTTGGAGCTTCCACCGAAGAATCCGAAGACAACTGTGCAATCATGGCTGCTAAAGAAGTTCGTGACTTCATTGAAAATGGCAATATTAAAAATTCTGTAAATTATCCGGCGGCAGACCTTGGTGTATGCACAGCAGCAGGACGTATTTCCGTATGCTGCAAAGCTTCTGCTGGTGTTGCAGAAAAACTTCAGGCTGTTATCGGCGAAACAGAAAAAGTTGTCAGTGGTACAAAGGGTGACTGGATGTACATTCTGGCCGATACAAAAGCTGCCGTTGCTGATGAAGCTGTTCAGGCTGTTGCAGCACTGGATGGCGTTGTGAAGGTTCGCGTGATTAAATAAGTCAATAGAAACAGGATATGAGAAACACCTCTGAAAGGTCAATACTTTTCAGAGGTGTTTTTATATGATATAATACCATAAAAGGATGGAGAAGAAATGTTAGGCAATATATTGGGTGTTTTTCTCACTTATAAGTATAAGGATTATCCAGATTGCAGGAAAGCGGATTTGATGTCAAGATACGGAACGATGTTATTTTGGTTGGCTCTTTTATGGATTATATTAGAAATCTGCTCTATTATATATAATGTCGGTATTGGAAGCACAATTATGTATATGGTGTATAAACAGAGATGGGGGCTTCGAATCGGCATTATTGTTATGGGTATCGGTTATTTGGTAATAAAAAAAGCAGCGTCTGTTGCTGAAAAAAATAGATAGAAACCAAGGAGGGGTTGCTATGGAAGATAAATTACTGGGGTACATGCAATGGCCGGAAATTGAGGCGATTATTTATTCGGAGCATGATCGTCCAAAACAGATATTAGGACCGTACAAGGTGGACGAGGGTGTTGTTGTACAGGCGTATTTTCCAGGGGCAGAAAAGTGCGAGATTCTTGTAAAAGGGCAAGAAGCTGTGGAGATGCGGGAGGTAGATGAGGATTATTTTGCCATCTTGCTTTCTGAGGAAACAATCCCAAGTTATCACTATCGTGTGACTTATGGGGAGAGTAATACAGTAAAATGCCGGGATCCTTACGCTTTTCCGGCAACGATCCAGATTGAAGATATTAAGAAGTTCCAGGCGGGCATTCACTATGAAATTTATAAGGTCCTTGGAGCACATCCGATGACGGTTCAGGGTGTTAAAGGTGTCCGGTTTGCAGTATGGGCACCGAAGGCGATTCGTGTCAGTGTTGTGGGCGATTTTAACCAGTGGGACGGAAGGCGTCATCCGATGCAGCGACGGGACGGCGATATCCATGAATTATTTATTCCAGGATTGAAAGAAGGAGAAATTTATAAATACGAGATTAAGGTGAAGGGTGACACGGTCGTTTTAAAGTCCGACCCATACGGAACATTGATGCAGATGCGTCCGGACAATGCCTCTGTTGTTTATAATATTGAAAAATGTTATAAATGGCAGGATGCATCCTGGATATCTCAAAGGAAAAAACTGGCGAGAAAAGAAAAGCCGGAATTTGTTTATGAACTTCATCTGGCGGGATTTATGCGCCCGGATGCGGTGGTTGAGGCAGATGAGGATGGCAACGAGACAGTGATTGAACCGGCCGGATTTTATAATTACCGGGAATTGGCTGAGAAGGTAACGGATTATGTGACGGATATGGGATATACCCATGTAGAACTGATGCCAGTCATGGAACATCCGCTGGATGAATCCTGGGGTTATCAGGTAACGGGCTACTATGCACCGACTTCACGGTACGGTACGCCGGAAGATTTTATGTATTTTGTGGATTACCTTCACCAGCATAATATCGGTGTCATTCTGGACTGGGTACCAGCCCATTTTCCAAGGGATTTAAATGGTCTGGCCCGCTTTGACGGCGGTCCGCTTTATGAACATCCGGATCCACGGCGGGGCGAGCATCCGCATTGGGGAACATTGATTTTTGATTATGGTCGGAAAGAAGTGAGCAATTTCCTTATTGCCAATGCCATGTATTGGGTAGAGCAGTATCATGTGGATGGTCTGCGTATGGATGCGGTGGCTTCCATGCTTTATCTGGATTATGGCCGGAATGACGGCGAATGGGTGGCAAATATGTACGGCGGCAAGGAACATCTGGAAGCTATAGAATTCTTGAAACATTTAAATTCCATGATGAAAAAACGGAATCCGGAAGTTCAGATGATTGCAGAAGAATCCACGGCCTGGCCGAAAGTGACCGGTGCGGTGGAGGATGACAGCCTGGGCTTTGATATGAAGTGGAACATGGGCTGGATGAATGATTTCCTCGGTTATATGTCGTTGGACCCATTATTCCGGAAAGGTGCTTACGGGCAGCTTTTGTTCAGTATGATTTATGCTTACAGCGAAAAATTTATGCTTGTACTGTCTCATGATGAGGTCGTTCATGGTAAGGGTTCTATGATTGGAAAAATGCCGGGCGAATATAAGGACAAGTTTGCAAATCTTCGGGCGGCTTATGGCTTTATGATGTGCCATCCGGGAAAGAAGCTTTTGTTTATGGGACAGGATTTTGCCCAATTTACTGAATTTAATGAGGGCAAGAGCCTGGAGTGGTTTATGCTTGAGCATGAAATGCATAAAAAAATGCAGGACTATATGCGGGAGCTGATTCATTTTTATAAGGAATATCCAGCCTTGTATGCTTTAGATGATGAACCGGAAGGATTTGAGTGGATTAACAATATTTCTGCTGATGAGAGTATTGTCGTATTTACACGTAATACGTCGAAAAAGGATGAAACTTTACTGGTAGTCTGCAATTTTACACCGGTCGTGCGTAAAGATTATAAAATTGGTGTGCCGTTCCGCGGAAAATTCAAAGAGATATTCAACAGTGATGCGGTGAAATTCGGCGGGGAAGGTAATGTGAATCCGAGATTAAAACAGTCAAAGGCCGAAGAGTGTGACGGCAGAGATGATTCAATTAAGATTACTGTGCCGCCGCTGGGAATCAGTATATTCAAATGCACACCGTTGGCTCCGGCAAGAAAACGAAAGAATAAATAGTGTCAAAGGTTATTTTAGTTAATAAAAAGGAATTGTCAGATTGACAATTCCTTTTTGTCGTAGATAATGATTTATACCCACAGATAGTCGGTATATACCGGCTGTAATCCATGATTTAAGATGGCCTGATGAACTTCTGTGACGCTCCGTGGGTCGGAGATTTCAAACTGTTCATCGCCCTTGGCTTCTTCTTCGTGGCCGCCCACACCGACGCTGACACCGGCGGAGATTTTCGTGGCTGCCATACCGATGACATTATCACGGAATCCGGCCCGTTCCCGGGTGGAAATGGTGATTCCGGCAAAAGGCATGAAGAGACGGTAGGCCAGCATAACCTGTAAAAGCTGGGGTTCATGAACGTCATTTGGATTATTATCCGCATTATTGACATAAGGTCTCAGTCTTGGAGTAGAAAATGAAATCTCCGCATGAGGATATTTTTGCTGAATATAATAGGCATGCATACCTGAAGCAAAGGCATCCTTTCGGAAATCATCAAGGCCAAGGAGAGCACCGAAAGATACGCCCCGCATTCCGCCCATTAAAGCCCGCTCCTGAGCGTTCAGTCGGTATGGATAAACCCGTTTTGGACCGCTTGGATGCATTTGCTCATATTTAACTGGATTGTAGGTTTCCTGATAAACACTGACAAAGTCGGCACCGCATTCATGAAGATAGTGGTATTCGTCAGAGTTCAGCGGATAGATTTCAATACCAATGGTGGAGAAATATTTCCGGGCCAGTTTCAAGGCTTCACCAATATATTCCACATCGGACATATTCCTGGATTCTCCGGTGAGAATAAGGATTTCCTTTAAACCGGTTTTGGCGATGGTCGCCAGTTCATGGTCAATTTCTTCATAGGTCAATTTGGCGCGATGAATCTTATTTTTACAGTTAAATCCGCAGTAAACACATTCATTTTCGCAGTAGTTGGCAATGTAAAGCGGCGTAAACATACACACCGAATTGCCAAAGTGTTTCCGTGTCTCATATTGGGCTTTATGAGCCATTTCTTCAAGAAATGGAAAAGCAGCCGGAGAGAGGAGAGCGGCAAAATCTTCCGGATTCAAAACATCCTTGGCGAGAGCTGAGCGGACATAGGTTGCTGTATAACGATGATAGTCATAATGCTCCATGGCGTTAAGAACTTTGTCCATAATGTCAGAGTCTACGGCTTCCATTGTATCCAGATATTTCATGGGATCTGTTGCTGTGGTTTTCATTTGTTTCGCCTCCTAATTTTCCATAAAGCCGGTCAGAGGGCTGGATGCTTCACCGCGGAATTCGAGAACCCGGCCAGGACCGGAAAGATAAGCCAGACGTCCGGCTTCGATAGCCAGTTTGAAGGCTTTTGCCATGGCAGCCACATCTCCGGCCGTGGCGATGGCAGTATTTGCCATAACGGCGTCAACGCCCAGTTCCATAGCTTCACAGGCCTGGGAAGGACGGCCAATACCGGCATCAACGATAATTGGAAGGTCAATTTCTTCGACAATCATTTTCACAAAGTCACGGGTACAAAGTCCCTTGTTGCTGCCGATTGGAGCGCCGAGCGGCATGATCGCTGCGGCTCCGGCATCCCGTAAGGCACGGGCAGCCACCAGATCCGGCATCATATACGGCATTATGATAAACCCTTCTTTGGCGAGGATTTCTGTGGCCTTGAGGGTTTCATAGTTGTCTGGCATTAAATATTTGGATTCATGGATAACTTCAATTTTTACGAAATCACCGCAGCCAAGTTCTCTGGAAAGGCGGGCAATACGTACAGCTTCTTCTGCATTTCTTGCACCGGAGGTATTTGGCAGAAGAGTAATGCCCTCCGGCATATAGTCCAGAATATTTTCCTTTCCGCCGGCATTGGCCCGGCGCAGTGCCAGCGTGGCCATTTCAACGCCGCCGTTTTCAATAACGGCCTTTGTCATTTCCAGAGAAAATTTTCCCGAACCTAAAATAAAACGGGAGTTAAATTCGTGTCCTCCGATGATTAATGTATCTTTCATTTGATGTATCCTCCTGACTTTTTGATAGATAAATTTTTTAAGCGGTACAGCCTTAAAAACGGTTCCGAGTGCCGATGGTCAGACTTCTTTGACGCCAAGAAGCAGCCGCAGAGCCATATTGGCCTCATGAGCCGCGCATATCTGGACCCGGGGAGCCATAAGAGACCCAACAGACTCTATACCGGATACCTGATCGCCGCACAGATAGAGATTTTTCATGACCTTTTTTGTTTGGATAGTGTTGGAACTGCCATAACCAGCCATTCCAGAACCAGAAATAATGGGAAGACCAGGGCAATTTTCAACCAGACCGTTCACAAGTTCAGCTTTAGCTTCAGGTTTGTCGAAGGCTTCGCAGACCAGATCGCAGTCTTTAAAAAGTTCCGGTGCGTTTTCACAGGTAATTTGAAGATTTCGGGTATCCAGTTTTATGTATGGGTTAGCCTGTAAAATCAAATCCTTAATGGCTTCAGACTTTGGCATTCCCAGATGGGAAACCATATAGTGCTGACGGTTTAGATTGCTTGGTTCCACTACATCAAAGTCGATGAGAAGCAGGCGGCCAATACCGCTGCGGGCCAGCATCATGGCAATATTGGAACCCAGGCCCCCAAGTCCGGCAATGCCTACATAAGCTTTTGACAATGTTTCAAATACTTTCCGTCCATGCCTTTCGATGAGCATATCGTCATATTGTTCTTTAGTCAGCATCAGCCACCTCCGACAAAATGAACGATTTCCAGTGTATCCGCTTCCGTGAGCATGACCGAATCATAAGTCTGTTTCGGAACAATTTCACCATTGCGTTCGACTGCAATGCGTCCGGCTATGTATCCGGAGCTTTCCAGAAACTCCTTCAACGAGACAGACTGGGTAAGTGTGACGGTTTCTCCATTGACTTTCATTGGAAAATTCCCCCTTTATTCTTTTTTAAACACAAAAAGAGATACACCCGCGGTGGTGTACCCCTTTTATAAAGCATTTGCTAAATAAACTTAACGAATCAATATTTTTTTATCAAAAATAAAATATCACAAAGCCGGCGTCGTGTCAAGATATTCCTTTTCAAGGGCAAGGACATTTTTCGTGGCTTCCACGCCCGGTGCGCCGATGGTATTCCGGGTGTTGACACAGGTTTCAAGGGAAATTGTTTCGTAAATATCTTCCCCAAATACAGGGCTGATGGCCTTGTATTCTTCCAGAGTCATATCATCCAGAGCTTTATTATTTTCAATGCCGTAAAGAACAAGCTGGCCAATGATACCATGGGCATCACGGAAAGGAACGCCGTGTTTAACAAGATAATCTGCGGCATCTGTGGCGTTGGTGAAACCGTTGCGGGCGCTCTTGGCCATGACCGGTTTGTTGATTTTCATTGTCTGAATCATACCGGTAAACAGTTTGATGCAGCCCTTCGTCGTATCAATGGCATCGAAGGTCAGTTCCTTGTCTTCCTGCATATCTTTGTTATAGGCCAGCGGCAACCCTTTCATCGTTGTGAGAAGAGACATGAGCGCTCCATAAACCCGTCCGGTTTTTCCACGGACAAGTTCGGCAATGTCCGGATTCTTTTTTTGAGGCATGATACTGCTTCCGGTGGAATAAGCGTCGTCCAGTTCGATGAACTGATATTCATTGGTATTCCAAACGATGATTTCCTCAGAAAAACGGCTCAGGTGCATCATTATTGTGGAAAGAGCGCTTAAAAGCTCAATCAGGTAATCTCTGTCAGAAACCGAATCCATGCTGTTTAATGTCGGTCCGTCAAAGCCGAGAAGTTCTGCGGTGTAGGCCCGGTCCAGAGGATAGGTCGTTCCGGCCAGAGCGCCTGCACCAAGGGGACAGGTGTTCATCCGTTTGTAAATGTCTGCCAGACGGCTGCGGTCCCGTTTAAACATTTCAAAATAAGCGCCGAAATGATGAGCCAGGGTCAGCGGCTGGGCTTTTTGAAGATGGGTAAATCCAGGCATAAAAGTTTCTGTATTTTCTTCCATAATGGAGAAAATTACGGTAAGCAGGTCCCTGAGGAGGGCATCACACTCTTTAATTTCATCCCGTGTATAGAGTTTCATATCCAGGGCAACCTGGTCATTACGGCTCCGTCCCGTGTGGAGCTTTTTGCCGGTTTCTCCGGTGCGTTCGATGAGCATGGCTTCCACAAAACTGTGAATATCTTCATAAGCCGGTGAAATTTCCAATGTGCCTTCAGTAATTTCATTTTTTATATCTTTCAGGGCGGCAACAATAGTGTCCCGCTCTTCATCGGTTAAAATCTGCTGTTTGGCCAGCATAGTCACATGGGCAATGCTGCCGTCAATATCCTGTTTATAAAATTTTTGATCAAAGGAAATGGATGCATTGAAGTTGTGTACGAGCTTATCTGTCTGTTTCGTAAAACGTCCGCCCCATAATTTTAATTCCATTGTGGATTCACTTCTTTCTATATAATAGTGTATGTCTCCACAATATTAGCTTATTTTGCATGAAAATGCAAGAAATATTCAAAGTAAATTTACATCTTTACAAGGAAAATTGTCTATGATATAATATGGCGGTATGAGAAATAACCTGTGTTCAGATGTGGGAAACTCCAACCCGTTCTTAGCACGAGGCATTTTAAAATTTAGGAGGAATTATACAATGATTACATCAGAGATGAAAAAAGAAATCATCGCTACTTATGGAAGAACACCGGAAGATACAGGTTCACCGGAAGTTCAGATCGCTTTATTAACAGCTCGGATCAGCGACTTAACAGAGCATTTGAAAGTACACAAAAAAGACCATCATTCCAGACGTGGTCTGTTAAAAATGGTTGGTCAGAGACGTGGTATGCTCGACTATCTCAAGAAGACAGATATCGAAAGATACAGAGCTATCGTCCAGAAGTTAGGTTTAAGAAAATAATTTTAAACAGTGGGATGGAGCTTTCCATCCCACTATTTGCATCCAAACTTTCACAGGAATCTTCTACTCGAGACCACTGAAAAGTGTATGCCATCGACAGGTATTTCTCAGAGAATTCATGCAGGTCGTGCTTTTTTCAGTAGTTTCGATTGGTTTCCTGTGAAAATAATTAATATTTTTGTAAGGAGATTGAATATGTCAAAAGAGTACAAGAGTTATTCTATGGAACTGGCAGGAAGAACCCTGCGTGTTGATGTTGGCCGTGTAGCTAAACAGGCCAATGGCGCCGTATTTATTCATTATGGAGATACTGTGATTCTCTCCACAGCAACAGCTTCTGAAAAACCGAGAGAAGGTATCGATTTCTTCCCTTTGAGCGTTGAATTTGAAGAAAAAATGTATTCCGTAGGAAAAATTCCTGGTGGATTTAATAAGAGGGAAGGAAAGGCCAGCGAACATGCTGTACTGACTTCCCGTGTTATTGACCGTCCAATGCGTCCGTTATTTCCAAAGGATTACCGGAATGATGTTACATTGAACAACCTGGTTATGAGTGTTGACCCGGATGCCAATCCGGAAGTGGTTGCTATGCTTGGTTCTGCCATTGCTGTATCTATTTCAGATATTCCGTTTGACGGTCCGATTGCTGCAACACAGGTTGGCCTTGTGGATGGCAAGCTTGTATTTAACCCGATGGCGGATGAAAAAGAACATTCTGATCTGGCATTGACCGTGGCATCTACCCGTGAAAAAGTTATCATGATCGAAGCCGGTGCTAATGAAGTGCCGGAAGATAAGATGATTGAAGCAATTTTTGCGGCTCATGATTTGAATCAGGAAATCATTAAGTTTTTTGATGGCATCGTAGCTGAATGCGGCAAGGAAAAACACAGCTATACAAGCTGTGCTGTTCCGGATGAGTTGTTTGCAGCTATTAAAGAAATCATTCCGCAGGAAGTGATGGAAGAAGCTGTATTTACCGATGAAAAACAGGTGCGTGAAGAAAATATCCGTCAGATTAAAGAAAAATTAGCTGAGGCTTTTGCTGAAAATGAAGAGTGGCTGGAGCTGATTGATGAAGCCGTTTATCAGTATCAGAAAAAGACGGTTCGTAAGATGATTCTGAAAGATCATAAACGTCCGGACGGCCGTGCTTTGAACCAGATTCGTCCGCTGGCTGCAGAAATCGATCTGCTTCCAAGAGTTCACGGTTCTGCGATGTTTACCCGTGGACAGACTCAGATCTGTACAGTAACTACACTGGCTCCGATGTCTGAAGCGCAGCGTATCGACGGTATCGATGTTAATGTGACATCCAAACGTTACATGCATCATTATAATTTCCCGTCTTACTCTGTTGGTGAAACAAAACCTTCCAGAGGACCGGGACGTCGTGAAATCGGTCATGGCGCATTGGCTGAGAAAGCATTGGTTCCTGTACTTCCAAGTGTGGAAGAGTTCCCATATGCGATTCGTACAGTTTCTGAAACGTTTGAATCCAATGGTTCCACATCCCAGGCAAGTATCTGTGCGTCTACCATGTCTCTGATGGCTGCCGGCGTTCCGATTAAGAAACAGGTAGCCGGTATTTCTGCCGGACTTGTTACCGGGGATACAGACGATGATTATGTTGTATTGACGGATATCCAGGGCCTGGAAGATTTCTTTGGCGATATGGACTTTAAGGTGGCTGGTACACATGACGGTATTACAGCGATTCAGATGGATATTAAGATTCATGGTCTGACTCGTCCGATTATTGAGGAAGCTATTCGTCGTACAAAAGAGGCGAGAGAATATATTATTAATGAAGTACTGACTCCGGCCATTGCCGAGCCTCGTAAAGAAGTTGGCAAATACGCACCAAAGATCAAACAGATTATGATCGATCCTCAGAAGATTGGTGATGTTGTTGGTTCTAAAGGAAAGATTATCAACCAGATCATCGAAGAAACTGGTGTTAAGATCGACATTACTGATGACGGTGCAGTAGCCGTATGCGGTGTTGAAAAAGAAGGCATTGATAAGGCTATCGAAATGATTCAGATGATTGCTTCTGAATTTGAAGAGGGCAAGATTTATGTCGGCAAAGTTGTCAGTATCAAAGAATTTGGTGCATTTCTTGAATTCGCACCGGGCAAAGAAGGCATGGTTCACATCTCTAAACTGGACAAGAAACGTGTTAACCGTGTTGAAGATGTCCTCACTCTTGGCGATGTGATTAAAGTTAAATGCCTTGGAAAAGATAAGATGGGACGTATCAGTTTCAGTAAGAAAGACGCTGAATAATGTATTTGTAGAGAAAAGGCGTATTCTCTGTAGAAACCCTCAAGCGGTCTCTGTGGCGAATACGCCAATTTTTTTGATATAATTGTCAGAAATTTATCAAAAATATATACTCAATTCAAAGAATATGTGGTATAATGATAGAAAATATAAAAGCGAAATGAATCTGCGAGAAGGAAGACTGAGTTTTGAATCAAAAAAATAAAATGTTAGTCCTCATTCTTGTAGTAATGGCTTTCTGTTTCACCGCAGGAGTTGAAATAAGTGTCGAATTTATCCAGAGAAATCCTCTTGTTTCTTGGACATATTTACTGTAAAATATAAGTATCTGGAAGAGAAAGCGAGAACAATGCAATGAAAGTACGTATATGCCCTTTATGTGACCAGCCGATGAAAAAGGCCCATCGATGCGACTATTGTCATTCCTTTGTATGGAAACCTCAGTATATGGATATCCATTATAATACAGACACGATACAGGGGAAGGATTGTTCCTACGATTCGAACCCCCGTGACTATGAGTATCATGACAATGGTTCCGTAACAATGATGCCTTCAAAGAAGAAACCAAAGAAAGAGAGTCAGTCGCAGAGTTTTGGGCAGAGGAAAACCGAATCCTATAAAGATTATCAAAAACCATATCGGAGTGAGGCGTCAGCCGGGAAGGGGCATGTTTCCGGTAAAGCGAAGCTGATCATTATTCTGTTGATGGTTTTTGCAATTATCTCTACAGTGATTGAGGTGATCGGCAGCTTTACTGAAAGGATGCCTTTCGATGTTTCCGGAGCGGGATCAAATTCAGTAATTAATGAGACGGAATATACCTATGTTGAAGATGATGGAGATGACTGGTATTCGGCGAGCGGCGACGGGGAACGTATAGAGTATACCGATGAGGAGGTGATAGCCGGGGGCAGGGAATGTACAGGTATAGAACATATGGAAGCAACCATTGATGAATTTGCTGCGGCTGTGGAACCTGAGCTGTCGGAACTTGGAGTGGATACTTCTTATTATTCAGATACATCAAATAACTATTCATATGATTATGGTAGCGATTATTCATATACATATTTTGTACAGGAACGGATGTATGACATGGATATGGAGATAGGATATTACTACAATATATCCTGGGATACATTTAGTAAAAAGCTCCATGAAGTCAGTTATAATGTTTATGACAGTGAGAGAGCTGAAGAATTTTATGTATCCACCATGCAGGCATTGACTGGTGACGGTGAGAAGTTCAGAAAAGAGTTTCAGAAGCAGCGTGGCGTTGCCGAAAAAGATGAATATGTCTTTTTCGATACGGATGGATACGAGATATATATTAACTATTATGAGGGCTACTCGGATTCGTATTATATCTCAATTGCCAAAGCTATGTGAAAAGCCTGAGGGGGTTGTTCTGAAATATGAACAATTTTTATACGTTTATTCCTTGACGTAATTGTTCAACTTGTATTAAAATAATCATTGGAATATAATGCGTTTTGCATTATGATATGCTACACAAATGAAAGGAGATTATTTCAAAATGGCAAAAGTTATGAAAACCATGGATGGTAATACTGCTGCTGCATGGACTTCCTATGCGTTTACAGAAGTAGCTGGTATTTTCCCAATCACACCATCCTCACCAATGGCCGAAGTTACAGACGAATGGGCTGCAAACGGCAGAAAGAATATTTTCGGACAGACTGTAGAAGTTGTTGAGATGCAGTCCGAGGCAGGTGCCGCTGGTACTGTACACGGTTCCCTCTCTACAGGTGCTTTAACAACAACATATACAGCATCTCAGGGTCTTCTTCTGATGATTCCGAACATGTACAAAATCGCTGGTGAGCAGTTACCTACTGTATTCCATGTAAGTGCCAGAGCTCTTGCAACACACGCACTGAACATCTTCGGTGACCATACAGACGTTATGGCTTGCCGTCAGACAGGTTTCGCTATGCTGTGTTCCGGTTCTGTTCAGGAAGTTATGGATTTAGCTGCAGTAGCTCATTTGGCAGCTATCAAAGGCCGTGTACCGTTCCTTCACTTCTTTGATGGTTTCCGTACATCTCACGAAATTCAGAAAGTTGAATGTACAGACTATGATGAATTAGCTAAGTTAGTTGACTACGACGCACTGGCTGAATTCAGAAAGAACGCATTGAACCCAGAACATCCAGTTGTTCGTGGTACTGCTCAGAACCCAGATATCTTCATGCAGGGGTGTGAAGCTCGTAACCGTTTCTATGACGCTCTTCCAGAAGTTGTTGAAGAATACATGGAAAAAGTTAGCGCTATGACCGGCCGCGACTACAAATTATTCAACTACTATGGTGATCCACAGGCTGACCGCGTAATCATCGCTATGGGTTCTGTTTGTGACGCCGCTAAAGAAACTATTGATTACATGATGGCTAAAGGCGAAAAAGTTGGTTTAGTTCAGATTCACCTTTACAGACCATTCAAAGAGGATGCTTTCCTTGCAGCTATTCCTGAAACAGCTACTAAGATTGCCGTTCTCGACAGAGATAAAGAAAATGGTGCAATCGGAGAACCAGTATATCTGGATGTTCTCGCTGCATACTACAGAGCTGGAAAACAGGCTACAATCGTAGGCGGACGTTATGGTCTTGGTTCCAAAGACGTTACTCCAAGCCAGATCATTTCTGTATACGAAAACCTGAAACTTGACGCTCCAAAGAATAACTTCACAATCGGTATCGTGGATGATGTTACAAATCTGTCCCTGCCAGTTCTTCCACAGGTAGACGTTGCCGGAGAAGGCACAACAAGCTGTAAATTCTGGGGTCTTGGTGCTGATGGTACTGTTGGTGCTAACAAGAACTCCATCAAGATCATTGGTGACCATACAGATATGTATGCTCAGGCATACTTCCACTATGATTCCAAAAAATCCGGTGGTGTTACACAGTCCCACTTACGTTTTGGTAAAAAACCAATTCGTTCTACATACCTTGTTACAACAGCTGACTTTGTTGCATGTCATAACGAAGCATACATTAACCTGTATGATATGTTAGGAGATGTTAAAGACGGCGGTACATTCTTGTTCAATACAGAATGGACAGCAGAAGAATTAGACGAAAAACTGCCAGCAAGCGTTAAGAGAGCTCTTGCTCAGAAACACGTTAAATTCTACACAATCAACGCTACTAAGATTGCAAGAGAAATCGGTCTTGGTAACCGTACAAACTCTGTACTTCAGGCTGCATTCTTCAAACTGGCTAACATCATTCCGATTGACGATGCAGTTAAATACATGAAAGAAGCTATCTACAAATCCTACGGTAAGAAGGGTGAAGCTATCGTTAACATGAACTACGCAGCAGTAGACGCTGGTGTTGACGGTGCAGTAGAAGTTGCTGTTCCTGCTGAATGGGCTAACGCTGTTGATCCAGAAGCTACAAACGTTAAAGAAGTACCAGAATTCGTTAAGAATATTGTACAGCCGATGAACGCTTGTAAAGGTGATGATCTTCCAGTCAGCATGTATCTCGGAAGAGAAGACGGACATTTTGAATTAGGTACATCTGCATACGAAAAACGTGGTGTTGCAACTATGGTTCCGGCATGGGATGCTTCCAAGTGTATTCAGTGTAACCAGTGTTCTTATGTATGTCCTCATGCAACAATCCGTCCAGTTCTGTTAACAGCTGAAGAAAATGCAGCAGCTCCTGCTGGATTCGGTGCTGTAGCAGGTAAAGGTAAAGGCATTGATCAGTACATGTTCAAGATGCAGGTATCTCCACTTGACTGTCTTGGATGCGGAAGCTGTGCTAATGTCTGCCCAGCTAAGGAAAAAGCTTTAACTATGGTTCCTGCGCATACTCAGGAAGCAGAAGCAGAAAATTGGGAATATGCAATGAGCGTTTCCAAGAAAGCTAATCCAATGGATAAATTTACTGTTAAAGGCAGCCAGTTCGAACAGCCATTATTCGAGTTCTCCGGAGCTTGTGCAGGTTGTGGTGAAACACCTTACGCTAAATTAATGACACAGTTATTTGGTGATCGTATGCAGATTGCAAACGCTACAGGATGCTCCTCTATCTGGGGTGCTTCTACACCATCTATGCCATATACAACAAATGAAAAAGGACAGGGTCCCGCTTGGTGTAACTCCCTGTTCGAAGATAACGCAGAATTTGGTTTAGGTATGTACTTAGGCCAGAAACAGCGTAGACTTGGTCTTCGTGATACAGTTAAAGCTGCAGCTGAAAAAGCTACAGGTGCTGTAAAAGAAGCTATGGAAAACTGGATCGCAACTATGGATTTAGGTGAAGAATCCAAGGTTTCCGCAGCAGCATTGTTAGAAGCTGTTAAAGATTGCCAGTGCGATGGCGAAGTTAAAGCAGCTTGTGAAGCTATTGAAAAGAACGCTGACTTACTCGTTAAGAAATCTCAGTGGATCTTCGGTGGTGACGGATGGGCATACGATATCGGATACGGCGGCTTAGACCATGTATTAGCTTCCGGTGAAGATATCAACGTATTCGTATATGATACAGAAGTTTACTCCAACACAGGTGGACAGGCTTCCAAATCTACACCAACAGGTGCAGTTGCTAAATTCGCTGCTTCTGGTAAGAAACAGAAGAAGAAAGACCTTGGTATGATGGCTGTTTCCTATGGTTATGTATACGTAGCAGAAGTTGCTATGGGTGCAAATCAGGGTCAGTTAGTTAAAGCTCTGAAAGAAGCTGAAAGCTATCCAGGTCCATCCCTGATCATCGGTTATGCTCCATGTATCAACCATGGTATCAAGGGTGGTATGAGCGGTGCTCAGACAAGAATTAAAGAAGCTGTTGCTTGCGGATACTGGCATATGTGGAGATACAATCCACTGCTGAAAGCAGAAGGAAAGAATCCATTTATCCTTGATTCCACAAAAGAACCTACAGGAAACTTCAGAGAATTCATCATGAATGAAGTACGTTATTCTTCCTTACAGAGAACATTCCCAGAAATTGCTGAAGAAATGTTCGTTAAGAATGAAGAAGACGCTAAAGAAAGACTTGCTGGCTACATCAAAATGGCAGCAGAATAATCTGAAGAGTCATACCGTATGTAACGGATAAATAAAGAAACGCCGTCTGGTTTTCCAGGCGGCGTTTTTGCTGTTGCGGATTCGAGGAAAAGTTGTTTATCGGGCAGCCGTCTCACTTTCGGCTTCTGTGGCAGCATCAGCGGCATTATTTAAATCAGAATTTTCCAGACCCATGTTTCCGTCAGCCCCATTATTCGCATTACCCTCGTTCATAGCTCCGTTATCTGCGTTATTATCGTTTGAAGAGTCCTTATCCAGTGAACTGCTGGTATCAGTCACACCATTAACACCGCTCATATTTGTCGTATCCTGGCCAAAGATGGATGTTTCAATATTATCTTTATCGCGAAGATAGGCACCTAATAATGTATCATCACGATAACGGAGAACTGCGGTCGTACCATCAGAAAGACTGTAAACATCGATTTTTTCATGGTCAGCCAGACTCTTATCTCCGGTACCGAGCAGGTCTTCTACGTCCGTTCGGGCCATACCGGAATATAATCCCCGGACATGATCGGCAGTTAAATCCGTTCGGGCCTGAGTTCCGGCTTTATCGCCACTGGAACAACCAGTAATGAGAAGGGTTGTAAAGATGGAAAGAATCCATAATAAATATGTCCGACGTGTTTTCATAGTGATTACCTCCTGAATAATTAAAAGATAATTCTAGTATGAACTTTTGGACAAAAAATATGAGTACCAATTTCCTTTGAATGAAAATTGATACTCATTTTTAGCATTTAATTATAAGATAAGCTGTCCGATGGATAGAATGGATCACTTGTCACATCAATGCCCAGCTTACGAAGGGTCTGCTCGTCGTTTCTGGTCAGCATGATCGTTGAATGGGCCTGTAATCCACGAAGTTTACTTAAGTTATCCATGGCAACCTGAGCCACAGGATTTGTCACAGCGCTGATACTTAAAGCGATTAAGATTTCTTCGCTGTTAAGGGCTGTGTATTTGTTGTGGAGATGATTTTTCTTTAAATGAATCATTGGCTCCAGAATGTTGTGAGAGATGAGTGGAATCTCATCAGAAATACCAGCCAGATATTTGATGGCATTTAAGATCATGGCGCCGCAGGCACTCATCAGTTCAGATTTTTTACCGGTAATGATCTGGCTGTCTTCCATCTGAATTGCGGTGACGGAACAAATATCGTTGTTGATCAAAATACCTTTATATTTTTCAGCCAGTTCACGGGCAGGAAGTACAACACTCCGTTCTTCCGGTTTCAATCCCATGTTTTCCATAATGAGATACATGCGCTGCATGGCATCTTCGTTGATGAGTCCTTTTTTGTACTCGCAGCTTGTTTTAAAATAGCGTCGAATAATTTCCTGGCGGGAAGCTTCCTGGACAACTTCATCATCGATAATACCAAAGCCAATCCGGTTGACACCCATGTCTGTCGGGGATTTATAAACGGAAGTTTCGTTTGTTATACGCTCAATGATCCGGCGGATAACAGGGAACATTTCCAAATCCCGGTTATAATTGACAGCCATCTCGCCATAGGCATCCAGATGGAAGGAGTCGATCATGTTGACATCCTTTAAATCAACGGTGGCGGCCTCGTAAGCCATGTTCAGAGGATGCTTCAATGGAATATTCCAGACTGGGAAGGTTTCAAACTTGGAATATCCGGCAGATTTTCCAAGGCGGTGTTCATGATAAAGCTGATTCAGGCAAGTGGCCAATTTGCCGCTGCCAGGACCTGGTGCTGTTACGACTACAATCGGCTTTGTCGTTGTAATATAAGGATTTCGTCCATAACCTTCACTGCTGACGATGGTATCCACATCTGTTGGATAACCAAGGATAGCTTCATGGGTATAGACTTTGATATTCCGGCGTTCCAGTTTGTTGATAAATACGGTAGTGGCCGGCTGGCCGCTGTAGCGGGTGATGACGACACTATTGACTTCAAGGCCATATTCTCTCAGGTCATCAATCAGACGGAGTACATCCATATCATAAGTGATACCGAAATCACCGCGGATTTTATTTCGCTCGATATCTCCGGCATAAACACAGATGATAATTTCTGATTTGTCTTTTAACTGCTGGAGCAATTTGATTTTGGCATTTTCATCAAAACCGGGAAGAACACGTTTTGCGTGTAAATCTGAGATTAATTTCCCGCCGAATTCCAGATAAAGTTTATCGTAATTATTGACACGTTCCAAAATATATTTTGACTGTTCGAGAATATATTTATCCGGGTCAAATCCGATTTTCATAACATTTCCCCCTTGTATAAGTGACTTAAAAAACATCTGATAACAGTATAACACAATTTACGACAAGGTTACAATTCTGAGTTACAAAAATTATGCTGTTATTTTAACAAAAACTATAGTATACTCATTATTATTAGATTTTATGTGTAAGAGGGATTGGAATGACGCAGGAGCGGAAATTGAATAACGGTATTCGTATCGTAATGGAAGAAATGCCGACCTATCGTTCTGTGTCGATCGGCGTATGGGTGCGAGCAGGTTCAATGTATGAGAACCAGGCAAATAATGGAATGGCCCATGTGATCGAACATATGATGTTTAAAGGAACGTCACGGAGAACGGCGGCAGATATTGCCAATGAAATGACAGCCATTGGCGGAAATATGGATGCTTTTACCTGTAAGGATTGTACCTGTTATTACGCAAAAACTTTGGATATCTATGCGGAACAGGCTTTGGATATACTTGGGGATATGCTTTGCAATTCCCTGTTTGATGAAAAGGAATTAAAAAAAGAACTCGGTGTGATTCTGGAAGAAATTGATATGTATGAGGATTCCCCGGAGGATTTGGTGCATGAGCATCTTCAGATGGCCGTGTGGGATAAGCATCCCCTTGGTTACCTTATATCCGGAGAGAAGGACGTTGTATCTGGTTTTACCCGGGAAAAACTTCTTCGATTTTTTGAACAGTTTTATGTGGGAGAGAATATTGTCATATCCGTTGCCGGACATTTTAATGAAGAAGCTCTGATGACATGGATCAGCCGTTATTTTGGAGAAATACCGAAGGGCAAACGATCTGATTCGGGCCGTTCACCGGAGTTTAAAAAAGTTATGTGGACAAGGGATAAGGATATTGAGCAGAATCATATCTGTCTTGCGTTTGACTGCTGTACGGTGTTAAGTGAAGAACGTTATGTGATGACGGTTGCCAATAATTTACTTGGCGGAAATATGAATTCACGGCTTTTCATGAAAATCCGTGATGAACTTGGATTGACCTATGCGATTTATTCCTATGGAAGTTCTTATGAGCAGGCTGGATTGTTTCAAATATATGCGGCCATGCAGCCATCCCAGACGAGGCAGGTTATGGATGCAATTTTCGAAGAAATAACTCGTGTGATTCGTGACGGTATTTCAAAAAATGAGCTGAATATTGCGATTCAGCAGATTCAGGCCGAGTTGATCCTTGGCTATGAAAGTAGTTATAATCGGATGAGCGGACTGGGTAAATCCCTTTTGATTCGGGATAGGGCTGTTCCTTTAGAAGAAGATTTACAGCGGATTCGTCAGGTGACCAGAGAAGATGTCCGTCAGTTTTTTGAGAAATATTTACAGAAGGATCGATGCGGTATTGCGGTTGTAGGCAATACACATTTTAATTGAGGAGGTACTATGACAAAACAGGATTTTTTGGCTGCATTACAGGAGGCTCTTTCCGAGGAGTTAAATGGAGCGCAGGTCAATGAACAGATCAGTTATTATAGAAGGTATATTGATGAACAGGTGGCCGCCGGCCGTTCGGAATCAGAAGTTTTGGAAGAACTTGGAGATGCCCGGATCATCGCCCATAATATTATTGATGGCGTTGAAGAAGAAGGAAATACTTATTATCGGAGTACTGTGACTTATACCAGCGATGACGAAGGAGAGGGTGTCGAACCTACATGGAAAACAAAGATGAAGGTTTACGGTACTATTGGCCTGATTCTTGTTATCTTGTTTATTATTCTTGCCTTAGTTACAAAATTAATTATATGGCTGCTGCCGTCAATCATTGTGGTGGCTGTTGTTGTATGGATTTTGAGAAAACTGAATGGACAGTAGGATGGTCGGAATATGAAGATTACCATTATATGCGTTGGTAAGGTGAAAGAAAAATTTTACCGGCTGGCCATTGACGAATATATGAAACGATTAGGCAGATACTGTAAACCAGAGATTATTGAAGTGGCAGATGAAAAGACGCCGGATAATGCCAGTGACCATGAAATCGTTTTGATTAAAGATAAAGAGGGAGAGCGTATCCTTAAAAATATCCGCAAGGACGGAACGGTTATCGCTCTGGCCATTGAGGGGAAAATGTTTTCCTCCGAACAATTGGCGGACAGGATCAGTCAGTTGGGAATCCAGGGAGAGAGCCATATCCAGTTTATCATCGGCGGTTCTCTCGGACTTTCAGATAAAGTCTTAAAAGAAGCAGATTTGCTTCTGAGCTTTTCTAAAATGACCTTTCCGCATCAATTGATGCGGCTCATTCTTTTGGAACAGGTTTACCGTAGTTATCGGATCATACAGGGTGAGCCATATCATAAATAAAATATTTTGAATGGAAAGATGAACCATGGAAATAAGACGAGGAACAATAGATGATTTAAAAGCTGTGGCCGCTGTGGAAGCGGAATGTTTTCCTGAAGCGGAAGCAGCTACAGAAAAGGATTTTGCGTCCAGGCTGGCAGTTTATCCGAATCATTTCTGGCTTTTATATGATAATGAGAAATTGGTTGGCTTTGTTAATGGACTGGTCACTGATAAGACGGATTTAAGCGATGAAATGTATGAGAATGCGGGCATGCACGATGAGAACGGCAGATGGCAGATGATTTTTGGTGTCAATACACGGCCGGAATATCGCAGGCGGGGATATGCAGGAAAATTGATTAAACAGGCGATTGCGGATTCAAAAGCCCAGGGAAGGGCAGGCATTGTGCTGACATGTAAAGATAAGCTGATTCATTATTATGAAAAATTTGGTTTTGTGAGTGAAGGCGTATCAAAGTCTGTTCATGGAAATGTGGTCTGGTATCAGATGCGGTTGAAATTCAAAAAGGGCTGAGTTAAGTTATGATGTATCCATATATGACTTTAGCAGACGAAACGGAAATTGTTCATTCTCAAATTATAGAAGAAGATGGTAAACAGAAAGTTATTGTACACTTTGAACGTCCAACAGAAGATGGCTTTGACTCAGCCAGATGTGTGTTGCCGGAATATAAGTGGATATTAAAGCAAGGATATTCAGATGAGGAGATTGCTGTTTTCGAACAGCTTTTGCACAGCAATGCTCATTTGCTGTATAGATATGCTGAGAATGGAGGAATTCGCATTGCCTAGTTTATTTACAGTTAGTGGATATAAAGTGTACTTTTGGGCAAATGAAAATGGAGAACCCATTCATGTTCATATATCAAAGGGGAAACCAGTTCAAAATGGTACGAAAATATGGCTGACGAGAGCAGGGGGATGTATTTTGGCAAGTAATGGAAGAAGTTTTTTTGTGTAGATGATATAAAATTTTATTGCTAAAAAATTTAGCTCCGTAAAATGCAAAAGAAAAATGAAATTAATAATAGTTTTAATAATTGTATATGTAATTCTTTTCATGCTTATCAATTTTACAAATCTTAAAATTGTGTTAAGGATAAAGGAAAAAATAAATGAAAATATAGGTATAAATAGTTGGCTCACAACATTATTTATTGTTGGTTTTGTAGGGGCAGTTTTTACCTATCAAAACAATCAGAATAATCAAAAACAGGTAGAAAGTGAAAATAGGGAAACAGCCCCTCTGTTTTATATCGAAAAAAGGAAAAGCAATGATGGAATTGGTTGGGAATATTATATAAGTAATGATAAAGGGATTGCTTCCTATGTGACGTTTTCTAAATATGCAAATTTTAGTTTTCGATATAAAGATGAACCTTATAGAATCAGTTTATATTTTTTTAATGATGATATCGAAAACGATGAGTCCAAACAAAGATGGGTTTTTAGTCCAGTGGTCCAAGAGTATGATAAAGAATATGCTTTAGAAATAGTTAAATCATATTTGCTTGAAAAAACCGGGGAAGAGTTAATTGTTAATGGAGAAATTATTTTGGAGTTGGGGTTCATCGATTATAAAAATGATAAATTTAATTTTTCATTTAATGAATATGAGGATAAGATAAGACTTACTGCAACTGAAGCAAACAGGTACTATAGTGAGTATCCACATAATCGTACTATTGTGCTATATTCTGAGGAAGAATTAGAGAGTACAATTAAATCTTTAATAGAAGGTGTATTACAGTGACGACTTGTGCGTTGGAAAATTTTGTCTATTTTTTTTGAAGAAAGATGAATTATGGCATTGATACTCAAAAGTTTTTCATGTATAATATTTGTTGAAAAAATTTAGAAGACTAAACAAACGGGAGGAATAACGATGTCTCAGAGAAAAGATATCCATAAAGTGCTGATTATCGGTTCTGGTCCTATTATTATCGGACAGGCATGTGAATTTGACTATTCAGGAACACAGGCGTGTAAAGCTCTTAAAAACCTGGGTTATGAAATCGTATTAGTAAACTCCAATCCGGCGACAATTATGACGGACCCGGAAATTGCTGACGTTACCTATATTGAACCATTAAATGTTGAAAGAATTGAGCAGATTATTGCAAAAGAAAGACCGGATGCTTTATTACCAAATCTTGGTGGACAATCAGGTCTTAATTTATGTTCAGAACTGGCCAAAGCAGGCATCCTTGATAAATATAATGTGGAAGTTATCGGTGTTCAGGTAGATGCAATCGAGCGTGGTGAGGACCGTATCGAATTTAAAAAGACGATGGAAAGTCTTGGAATTGAGATGGCGCGGAGTGAGGTTGCCTATTCTGTTGAAGAAGCTTTGGCAATCGCGGACAAACTGGGATATCCGGTGGTTCTGCGTCCAGCTTATACGATGGGCGGTGCCGGCGGCGGTCTTGTCTACAATGTAGATGAATTGAAAATTGTCTGTGCCCGCGGACTCCAGGCCAGCCTTGTCGGCGAGGTTCTCGTTGAGGAATCTATTCTTGGATGGGAAGAATTGGAACTGGAAGTTGTGCGTGATGCTAAAAACAATATGATCACCGTTTGTTTTATTGAAAATATTGATCCTCTGGGTGTGCATACAGGAGACTCCTTCTGTTCCGCACCGATGCTGACGATTTCCGAAGAAGTGCAGCAGCGTCTTCAGGAAAAATCTTACAAGATCGTCGAAGCCATTCAGGTCATTGGTGGAACGAATGTTCAGTGGGCCCATGATCCTGTAACAGACAGAGATATTATTATTGAGATCAATCCGAGAACATCGCGTTCTTCCGCTTTGGCTTCCAAGGCGACTGGTTTCCCGATTGCTCTTGTGTCTGCAAAACTGGCATCGGGATTGACATTGGAAGATATTCCATGCGGTAAATATGGTACGTTAGATAAATACAAACCGGATGGTGACTATGTCGTTATCAAATTTGCACGTTGGGCCTTTGAAAAATTCAAGGGTGTGGAAGATAAGCTTGGTACTCAGATGCGTGCTGTCGGCGAAGTTATGAGTATTGGTAAAACTTATAAAGAAGCATTCCAGAAAGCCATCCGAAGCCTTGAGACCGGCCGTTATGGTCTTGGTCACGCGAAGGATTTTGATACAAAATCAAAAGAAGAACTTTTGAAGATGCTGATTACACCATCCAGTGAGCGTCATTTCATTATGTATGAAGCGCTCAGAAAAGGTGCTACTGTTGATGAGATTTTTGAAATCACCAAAGTAAAACATTATTTTATCGAACAGATGAAGGAATTGGTAGAAGAGGAAGAGGCATTGGCTGCATGCAAGGGTCATTTACCATCCGATGAAGCTCTCATTGCAGCGAAGAAAGATGGTTTCTCTGATAAGTATCTGAGCCAGATTCTTGAAATTTCTGAAGATGAAGTACGTGAACGCCGCATTGCCCTCGGTGTTGAGGAAGCATGGGAAGGTGTACATGTCAGCGGAACACCGGACAGCGCTTACTATTATTCCACATATAATGCAGAGGATAAGAATCCGGTCAATAGTGATAAGCCGAAGATCATGATTCTTGGAGGAGGACCGAACCGAATTGGCCAGGGTATCGAATTCGACTATTGCTGTGTTCATGCGTCTCTTGCGTTGAAAAAACTTGGATTTGAAACGATTATTGTCAACTGTAACCCTGAAACGGTTTCCACAGACTATGATACATCCGACAAACTGTATTTCGAGCCGCTGACTCTGGAAGATGTTCTGAGTATTTATAAGAAAGAAAAACCAGTGGGCGTTATCGCCCAGTTCGGCGGACAGACACCGCTGAATCTGGCCAGTGACCTGGAAAAGAACGGTGTGAAGATTCTTGGAACTGCACCATCGGTTATTGATCTGGCAGAGGACAGAGATTTGTTCCGTGCCATGATGGGTAAGCTGGAAATCCCTATGCCGGAATCCGGTATGGCTGTCACTGTAGAAGACGCATTGGCTATTGCCGATAAAATTGGCTATCCGGTGATGGTACGTCCATCCTACGTTCTTGGCGGACGTGGTATGGAAGTCGTTTACGATGCGGAAAGTATGGTTGGCTATATGAAAGCGGCTGTCGGTGTGACACCGGACCGTCCGATTTTGATTGACCGTTTCCTGAATCATGCAACGGAATGTGAAGCTGATGCAATCAGTGACGGCACACATGCGTTTGTACCGGCTGTTATGGAACATATTGAACTGGCTGGAGTTCATTCCGGTGATTCGGCTTGTATCATTCCATCCAAACATCTTTCTGAAGAAAATGTAAAGACAATTAAAGAATATACACGGAAAATTGCCGAAGAGATGCATGTTAAGGGTCTTATGAACATGCAGTATGCCATTGAAAATGGCAAGGTTTATGTGCTGGAAGCAAACCCAAGAGCATCCAGAACTGTGCCGCTTGTTTCTAAGGTATGCAACATCCGCATGGTGCCTTTAGCCATTGATATCGTGACATCCGAATTGACAGGAAGACTGTCACCAGTTCCTGCATTGAAGGAACAGCATATTCCTTACTATGGTGTTAAGGAAGCTGTATTCCCATTCAACATGTTCCAGGAAGTAGACCCGGTACTTGGACCGGAAATGCGTTCTACAGGTGAAGTCCTCGGACTTTCAAAATCCTGGGGTGAAGCCTTCTATAAGGCTCAGGAAGCTACTCAGACACGGATTCCGCTGGAAGGTACGGTGTTGATTTCCGTGAGTGATAAGGACAAACCAGAAGTGGCCGAACTTGCAAAAGAATTTGCTGAGGCTGGCTTTAAGATTATCGCTTCAAAGAATACATGCAAAGTGATTCGTGAGGCGGGAGTTGAGGCAGAGATGGTCAACAAACTGAGTGAAGGCCGTCCAAATATGCTCGACCTGATTACAAATGGCAAGATTGATTTGATCATCAATACACCAGTGGGCCAGGAGCGGAAAGCAGATGACAGCTATCTGCGTAAAGCAGCAATCAAGAAGAAAATTTCCTACTTTACAACGATGGCGGCAGGCCGGGCGACAGTAAGCGGTATTAAGTCCATAAAACAGTTTGGCAACAGTGAAGTAAAATCCCTTCAGGATTTGCATGCAGAAATTAAAGATAAATAAGATAAAATAAAAAAGCGACGGAGCTTACACAAGGCTTCGCCGCGTTTTTTTATGGAAAATATTATTTGACTTTGTTGATGGTGTAGCTTCCCGCACTCTCGCGGAAGGCGTTAATGATGGATTTGGCGCTGCAGGCGATGGTCAGAATATAACCGATGGCCAGTTCGCCATAGTAGCTGCCAACAAGGTCAGTTTCATCAAGGATATAGCCCAGTTCCTGGTAAACTTCGGTGAAGCTCCATCCATAATCTTTTAATGCGCTGTAAGCATCCCAGGACCAGGAAATTTTGTTGGCAAAGAAAATCATGATCAGCATAATAATTACGGAACCAATGACTCCCTTTTTGTCCAGATGACCGCCAAGTATGGCATATCCTTTCATAGCACAGATTGCGGTGACAGCTCCGGCCACTCCTGCGATATAGCCCAGTTTATAGATAAGGATCCAGAGGACACAGCCAATCAGAGAGCCAAGAAAGGCGCCGACGAGTCCAGCCACCAGACTGCTCTTTTTGGACTGAACTTCCTGCTGGTTTGCCTGCAGGGAAGATTGAATTTTATCTTTACAGGTATTACAGAGAAAGTAGTGGCTGCCATTGATTTCATAGCAGTCAATCTGTTCCATGTTAGTGCCGCATTCGGAACAGCCGGAAGTAAAAGTATAGCTGATCAGATAATCAATGATCGGGTCAATAATACTGTTGATGGTGTCCGGTATATTTTTACCGAGAGAAGGCATCTTAATAGTAAGTATGATGCTGTGGGAACCGGTTACAACGGTAAGAAGTTTTTTCTGATTTAATTTTTGATTATTCAGAAAACTGTTGAGAGCAGCCATGTCGGCTGGTTCGGCCGGATTGACGCTGATCTTCACCTGATATTGGCCCTGAAGTCCGTCCAGGGTTATATAAAAACCTTTGTACAGACCGGATAAATGATTCTTGTAATCCTGAAGACATCCGCCGAGGATTTGTGTTCGTATTTTTTCTTTAAACATAGTATTTTCTCCTTTGAAGTAACAGATAAGTTCTGTTTTAATAGTAGCACTTTTTGAGGAATCCTACAAGATAATCCTTGCCCTTTCAGCGGCAGCGGCGTTATAATTCTATGAGTAAATACAGTACAGAAAGATTAGGAGACAGATGAAATGAAAGCTTGTATTTTTGATTTAGATGGAACTCTGGCGGATACGCTGGAATCTATGTCTATAAGTGCGAATCAGGTCATTGAACCTTTAGGATATGCCCCGTTACCGACAGAAAATTTCAGATATTATGCGGGAGATGGCGCAAAAACTCTGGTCGAACGGGTGTTAAGAGATGCCGGGGACAAGAATTTGGTCCATTTTGAAGAAGTTTATCAGGCTTACTGTGAGATTTTTGACAAGGACTGTACCTATAAAGTGGTCGTATTTGATGGGATGAAGGAAACTCTTAAAAAATTAAAGGCCATGGGTGTAAAGCTGGCGGTTCTTTCAAATAAACCCCATGTCCAGACAAGAAAAGTGATTTCAAATCTTTTTGGAGATAACTTATTTGACTGGGTTCAGGGACAGCAGGATGGCATTGAGAAAAAGCCGGATCCATCGGGGGCTTTAAAAATTGCTGAAATTTTTGGGGTACAGCCTGAGGAATGTATGTATATCGGTGATACAAATGTCGATATGATGACAGGAAACCGGGCCAGGATGTTTACGGTAGGCGTTCTCTGGGGATTTCGGGACAGAAAAGAGCTGATGGATAATCATGCTCATGCGCTGGCGGAAAAACCGGAGGATTTAATCCGGCTTTATATTGCAAAATAAATTTAGAAAAATTTGGAGGCGATAAATATGTGTGGTATATGCGGTTTTACAGGAAAATTACCGGATAGCAAAGAAGTATTGACGCGGATGATGGACCGTATTAAACATAGAGGACCGGACAGTGCCGGTCAGTTTATCACAGATAAGGCGGCCTGGGGATTCCGGCGATTGAGTATTATTGACTTGGATAATGGGTCACAGCCAATGTTTAATGAAGATAATAGTATTGTTATTGTCTTTAACGGTGAGATTTACAATTATAAAATTCTCAGAGAGGATTTGATCGCAAAAGGTCATGTATTTCGAAATAATTCAGATACGGAAGTGCTGGTTCATGGTTATGAAGAATATGGAACCGATTTACCAAAATACTGCCGGGGTATGTTCGCATTTATGATTTATGATACGAATAAGGATATTGCCTTTGGGGCCAGAGATTATTTTGGTATTAAGCCTTTTTATTATAGTGTGATCAATGGCAATCTTGTTTTTGGTTCGGAGATTAAATCCATTCTGGAATATCCGGGATATGAGAAAAAGGTAAATACAGAAGCGCTGGAGGAATATCTGACATTCCAGTACTCGGTTCTTCCGGAGACATTTTTTAAAGGTATCTTTAAATTACCGCCAGCCCACAGCATTGTATTTAAAGACGGCAAAGTAGATATTCAGCGTTACTGGGAGCCGGATTATGATATTGATGAAAATGCAGATTTTGATGCGCTGGTGGATCAGATTGATGCACAGATGGCAGAATCTGTTGAAACGCATTTGATCAGTGATGTAGAGGTTGGTTCTCTGCTTTCAAGCGGTATCGATTCCAGTTATATTGCAACAATATCCAAAGCGGATAAGACATTTACTGTCGGTTTTGATTACGATAAATTTAATGAAATTTCTTACGCAAAAGATTTATCGGATAAGATTGGAACTCAGAATTTCAGTAAATTGATTACAGAAGAAGAATATTGGAGTGTTCTGCCGGAAATTCAGTATTATATGGATGAACCTTTGGCGGATGCTTCCTGTGTGGCCCTTTACTTTGTGGACAAGACAGCGGCAGAGCATGTGAAAGTCGTTCTTTCCGGTGAAGGTGCGGATGAGTTTTTCGGTGGTTACAATATTTATCATGAACCGGTATCTTTAAGAGGTTATCAGAGGCTTCCAAAAGGGCTGCGCCGATTGATCGGTAAGCTCGCGGAAAGCCTGCTGCCGGAAGGTGTGCGGGGAAGAAGCTTTTTGATGCGCGGAGCTTTAGATGTAGAGCATCGTTTCATTGGAAATGCAAAACGTTTTTCTGTGAAGGAGCGGAAGCGTATTCTAAAAAATACTACACCGGCCAAATCACCATGGAAGCTGACAAAGCCTTTTTATGATAAGGTGAAGCACGTGGACGATACAACAAAGATGCAGTATATTGATATGAATTTCTGGCTTGTAGGAGATATTCTTTTAAAGGCGGACAAAATGAGTATGCGCCATTCTTTGGAGACCCGGGTGCCATTTCTGGATAAGGAGGTTTACAAGCTGTCCAAAACCATTCCGACAAAGCATAAGCTGGCCGGCGGCACGACAAAATATGCCCTTCGTAAAGCAGCAGAACGGCATATTCCGGAAGCAACGGCAATGAAGAAAAAGCTTGGTTTCCCTGTACCAATCACATTGTGGCTGAAAGAAGATAAATACTATAATCAGGTGAAGAAAGCCTTCACAAGTCCTGCAGCAAAGACATTTTTCAATACAGATGAACTGGTAAAAATGCTTGACCAGCATAAAAACGGTAAGCTGGATAACAGCAAGAAAATCTGGGTCGTATATATGTTTCTGATGTGGTACGATGTTTATTTTATGCGTGAAAATGTATCATTTTAATGTGAAAATGCAGTGAGGATAAGAAAATGGATAAGAATTTATTGCAATTATATGCAGTTACAGACAGACAGTGGCTAAAAGAAGGGCAGAGCCTTGCGGAGGTTGTAGAAGCGGCTATTCGGGGAGGTGTGACCCTGGTGCAGCTTCGTGAAAAGGAGATGGATGATGAGGCGTTCATCCGTGAAGCTCTGGAGGTAAAGAAAGTTACCGATGCTTATGGTATTCCGCTCATTATCAATGATAATCTGAAAGTTTGCCAGGCCTGTGATGCGGCTGGTGTTCATGTAGGACAGGAGGATTTGTGTGCAGAGAAAGCCCGTGCAATGCTTGGGCCGGACAAAATTATCGGCGTCACGGCGAAGACAGTGGAGCAGGCCAGGGAAGCTGTACGCCAGGGGGCGGATTATCTTGGCAGCGGCGCGATGTTCGGTTCTTCAACCAAGACAGAGGCCCGCCCGATGACATTGGAGGAGTTTAAATTGATTCGTCAGGCGGTGTCTATTCCGATTGTTTTGATTGGCGGCATTGACGCGGAAAATATTTGCGAGTTAAAAGATTCGGGCGCTCAGGGGGCTGCGGTAGTTTCAGGAATTTTTGCCCAATCCGATGTAGAAGTGGCCGCAAGAAAACTTAAAAGACTTTCTTTGGAAGTATTTCCGGAGCTATAAATAAAAAAACTCTCTGTCTTAAAGGGCAGAGAGTCAGACTGTAGACAAAGTCCCGGCAAAAGCCGGGCTTTTCTATGATTTAAACCG